>Ga0233441_1001623_pt1 | contig 18844 bp, 14 predicted proteins | sample SI_123_September_4_FD_182781 | JGI IMG/M metagenome (GOLD analysis project Ga0233441, IMG submission 182781) | Seawater microbial communities from Saanich Inlet, British Columbia, Canada - SI_123_September2016_135_MG | ecosystem: Environmental > Aquatic > Marine > Inlet | place: Canada: British...
GTAGAACACCTGCTAATTTAAATTTTTTACCTTTGAAATGCGCAGTTTCGCAGAGATAGATCAAACCACCGCATTCCGCATAAACAGGAATTCCACTGCGGACACGTTCCTTAACCTCTAAAAGCAGCTTACGGTTGGCACTTAGTTCCTCGAAAAATGATTCAGGAAAACCGCCGCCGATGTAAAGTCCATCTAGGTCAGGCAGGGAATTATCATGCAGCGAATCTATCAAAACCAGTTCTGCGCCGTTTTCCCTTAAGGCTGCTAAGTTTTCCGGATAATAAAAACAAAATGTAGGATCATGGAAAATTCCAATTTTTACTGAAGCATGTTCGGGAAGGAGTGGCTTGCTGTCCAGGTAAGCTGTATGGAGTGGAGTGGCTTTAAACATGGATTTAATCGCATCCATATCACAATACTGGGCAACTAACTCTCCAGCACGGCTGATAATTCCTCTGGCGGATTCCATTTCATCAACTGTAGTCAAACCTAGATGTCTCTCCGGAATTGTTACAGCTTCATCTATCGGTATAGAGCCGACAACCGGAATTCCGCAAAATCTTTCAATTGCAGATTTTTGTTTTTCTTGCTGACGGGCACTCCTGACTTGATTCAGCACGACTCCTACGATGTTTGGCTCAGGCTGCATTTTTTGCATCCCTGTCACTACAGCGGCCGCTCCGCGTCCCATCCCCCGGCTGTTTATCACTAGCAGAACCGGTGACTGAAGCATATTAGCCAGCCCTGCACTGCTGTCAAAACCATCAAGGCTCATACCGTCATGTAATCCGTGATTGCCTTCAATCAAGGCCATACTGGACTCTGTACTATAACGTCCAAACGAATCCAGACAACCTTCTGCTCCCAGCAGATAAGGATCTAAATTGTGACATTCAGTTCCGCTGGCCAGCTTAAGCCACATAGGATCGATGTAATCCGGACCCTTTTTAAAACTCTGCACCTTCACTCCCTCCTGCTGCAGGTTGTGAAGAATGCCCAGGCTGACCGTCGTTTTCCCCGCACTTTTTTGAGGAGCAGAAATCAGTAAACGAGATGTGTTTGTGTCTTCCAAAACAGATCCTTTGAGTTCAAATAAAAGCGTATGACTTTCAGCAGTACCTGCTGTGTTGTCTTAACAACTAAAATCAACTAGCTTGTATATTCAAATATTAGAATATATTAAACCAAACAATTTTTTTTATCTCAAGAATTTAAAAAAAATTACTTCTTCTTAATAAAAAATGTATGTACGCCGCCGTCTTCAGCATGGGAAACCAAATTATTCCCGGTACGTTTTGCCCAGGAATCCATGTCGTTTACGGAACCGGGGTCAGTTGCAGTCATCTTCAGTAGCTGCCCGCTGCTCATGCCGTCAATAGTTTTTTTGGTTTTTAAAATAGGTAGGGGACAATTAAGTCCTTCGCAATTTAACTCAGTATCAAATTCACTCATAATATTTTCCTCTAAGAAATTATTTGATTGGGAGGTATTCTCCATGTTTGGAGTTCAATGTCAAGTTATTTTTCCGAAAATCTACTCTTGAGCAGAACAAATTTCTGTTCCGTAACGCTAAATAGTTTAAGACAAAGAACTTTAAAAGCACCTCGCTGTTCAAGATCAAGGTGTAAAAATTTTCAATTAATAAAATAAAATGTTGGCTGCTTTATGAAACAGCGAACGTTAATGCATGACTAAAAAATGATGATTAAACTGTAATTATCTTCATTATTTTTGCCTTGGTCTAATATTTCCTTCGCCAAAAAGAGCGTACTGCAACCACTCCATGCCAAATTTCAACAGCTCTGCTTCAGTTGATTTGATGTTTTCAATAGTTTTTTCATCCACAACAAAACGCTCCAGGAAAGTACTTTCAAAGACAAAATTCCAAAAAGTATCAAGATCGTAACTTACCATCATAAACAGGCTGATTTCACGTTGTTGAGTCTCAGCCATTTTCATGGCTTTTAATTTTGCCACAATTTCCAGCCATGCTTTGTTTTCTTCTTCGAGCCCAATTGTACCCTGATCTTTCATCCACTCTTTCAGTGTCCAGGTTTTAGGTTCCCGATGTCCCATACACATGTCTTCCTGTATCAGGAATCGTGCTTCCGTGGACTGACCTTCAGTTTGCAGCTTGGCATGTCTTGGATCAAGAGCAGCCACTCCGAGGGGGTAACTTCTACAGACTTGTGGACGGTTATGATAGATGGAACAGCCTTTAGTCCCATCCAAAAAAATACAGGCTCCGTTTGAGTTTTCACGCATTTGCAGTTTCACCAGTGGGATACCGGTTTCTTTCAAAGAGTGAAAGCTGGTATATTTAGTGAGAAATTCATGAGAGGGTAAATTCAACTCGGTTTTCATTCTCAAAATATCAACCGGCGTTAAGATAACGTCAATCTCATGGCAGCAGCGGTTAAAGCATGAAACTCCCGGATGACAGGCAAAAGAGAAAATTCCTTCCGGCGGAATCGGCTTTAGATTGAAATTTTCCTGATTTCGCTCAGAATGATTATCAGGATTTGTTGAGGGTGCAGATGCGCTCATTAGATTTAATTATTTACCGGTTTAAAAATAGTGGATACCACAGAAGAACTTTTACTTTCCGCAAAGGAAGCGTTGGTTCAGAAAAATTTAGTAAAAAGCATTTCCCTTTTTACAGACGTGCTGCAAATTGAACCAGAAAATATAATCGCCTTGATCAGCAGAGGTACTGCATATTTCTCAAAGCAAGATTTTCAGCAAGCCCTGCATGATTTCAGCAGAGCGATTGAGCTCAAGCCGGACAGTGCCAAGCTGTACTGTAGCCGTGGCAACGTCTGGCTGGGTCTAAAACAAAACGATTCTGCCTTGAAAGATCTCAACAAAGCAGTTGAATTGGACCCGCATTATCCAACTGCTTATTTCAGCCGGAGCGCAGTGCTGGAAAATATGGACGAACAGGAGCAGGCAGACGCAGACAGAGAAACAGCTGAACGAATACAGAAACAAATCTCACAGGCTTATCTCGAATCACAGGGAATCGAATTCCAAAATATGTAAGCATATTTCTGCTTTTGCTGAGATAGTTTTATAAAGTCTGATAATATTCAGCCAGAATTTGTGCAACTTCCGGACGTGAAAACTCCGGCGGAAGTGCCTCACCATTTGCCAAGATTTCACGCACCCTTGTTCCGGAAAGCAGGAGATAGTCCTCCTTGCCGTGTGGACAATCACGCATCATCATTACCTTTTCACATTTGTTACACCAGACAGTGTGATCACCGCGGAATATTCCAATCTGCAGCGCACCTTCAGGTATTTTGTCAAAAATAGTCTGAGCATCAAATGCACCATAATAATCGCCAACACCTGCGTGATCACGTCCAACAATCAGGTGTGAACAACCTGAATTTTGCCGGAAAATCGCATGCAAAACTGCTTCTCTAGGTCCTGCATAAAGCATATCAAATCCGTATCCGCTGACCATCACTGTGTTTTCCGGAAAGTACAGCTCAACCATTTTTTTGATTGAGGCATTCCGGACTTCTGCAGGGATATCGCCTTTTTTTAATTTTCCGAGCAGCATGTGTACCAGGATACCGTCTGCATCCAACTCCTTTTGTGCCATCCTGCAAAGTTCTTCATGAGCACGGTGCATTGGGTTACGCGTTTGAAAAGCAATGACTGTCTCCCAACCTCTTTCCTTTATTTCGTTGCGGATTTCAACTGCGGTTCTGAAAGTCTCCGGAAAATCAGTTGAGAAATATGAAAAGTTCAGCACTTCAACCGTACCTGAAATCAGCGTGTCTCCTGCAGCAACAAACGCAGCTACACCGGGATGTTCAGTTGATGATGTTCCGTAAATTTGTTTACAAACTGTGCTGATCTGCTCTGCGCTCATTTGTTCAATCTTGTCTACTGATTGAATTGCAATAACAGGATTTCCCTCAACATTAGGATCACGAAGTGCTATTTTAGCTGCGGATTTAAGCTCTTCTGTCAAAGAATTTGCTTTAAGCAGATTCACGACAGGAGTCGGCCACATCAAGCCAGATGGCATCTGCATTCCTTCCGCCACTGCCATGACATCCGCGAGATTCATATAAGCGTTTAAGGGGTTGAAATAACCTCCGCCAAGCATCACTGCGTTTGCTGCTGCTGCAGAAGAAACAACAACTGACGGAATTTTTTCTGCTTCCTCCAGCAACATTTCCCTGTGTGCTTTATCCTTGACCAAAAGGGGGTTTAAAATTTCTGATCCGTATGGTTTTATCATGATATTTTTATAACAAAATGTGTGTTTTCATTTCAGATAGAATTTTTCCAGCACAGGCTTAAGAGGTCTTTTAAACCACAACGGTCGTCGCAAACCGTCAGGTCCAGGTGCAGGACGAGTATTCTCCAGCCAATCTTTATAAACCTGAAATGACTGTTCGGTATCTACAAAAAGATCCCCGTAGCGGTCTCCGGGATGCGCTTTTTCAAGCCTTACTTTTTGATGCCAGCAGTGCATTCCGCTGATAGGATCAGGATGAACTGCATGAGTAATATTTTGATGTACTCCGCCGTCACGCCAGAAAATACGTGACATGTCCGCGTCTTCGCCATCAAAGGCCTTTATGCCGTCCAGCACATTCATTTTCCACTTGCCTGCTTCAACCTCCAGTATTTCCACAGAATTAGTAGCCCAACGGTTGGCTTCCGGATCCTGCGGTCTTCTCCATCTACCAATGTGATGTGAACAGGCAACCACACCTGGACGCATACTTTCTGTCACCCAGACTTTTGCGACAAAGTAACCGATCTCAGTATTGACACGTAACAGATCATCGTTTTTAAAAGCAAATCGATCTGCGTCTGAAGTATGCATCCAAAGTGGATTTCGATTTGAAATTTCCGCCAGCCATTTCGCGTTGCCGGAACGTGAATGAATCAAAGTAGGCAGCCGGAATGTAGGTACCAACGGGAATTCGCCTTTTGCGCTATCAATTTTTTCAGCATGAATATGACTTTTGATGTAACCCGGCAAACGGTGTTCCGCCCATTTCCAATCAACCATTGTCTGAGAAAAGAATTCCTGTTTACGTGAAGGTGAATCAAAACCGGTTCGTGCTTCTCCATCAATCATGATACCAACCGCAGTTCCGTCTTTAGTAATGAGACCGGATTTTTCATCCACAGCACTTCCGGAAAGTTGTTGTTCTGTCAGGACTTTGTTGTAAAGTTCCAGCACCTCTTTTTCCATTTCAAAGGCTCCAAAACGTCGCATATAATCCAGCGGAGTCAGTCCTTCTTTTTCTGCAACTTCCGGAAGTCCCGGAACACGTTCAAAAATATACTGGTAATATTCATCAACAGTCATTTTCTCACCCGGACGATACGGCGAAATGAAATAATCACGGATGCCGAGCGAACCATCCGGATCAATACGCCAGGAAAGTTCTATCCAAAACTCATCTTCTTCCCAGACTTCTCCGGGATTTGACTCATAAGTAAATTCGACTGGTTCCCCTTTTCGCCGTGCTACTTCACGTAAAACAGGCTGGCGGAAAGCAATCCATTTTCCGGCATGTGTTTCATAACTGATGATGTCATGACGTTCCGAAGCATGTCCCATTGGCAGAACATAATCCGCAAAATATGCAGTTTCATTCCAGGTAGGTGTGAGTGCGGCATGTAGTCCTATTTTTTCAGGATCACGCAACACTTCAATCCAGCTGAATCCATCAGGATATGTCCAGACAGGATTAAAAACCCGCGTAAAATAGACATCCAGTTTCCCGCGTCCCTCTTTCAGGAAGTGAGGTAGCAGAAAACTCATTTCAAAATGCGCTAGTGGATATTCATTCGGAAAATGAAGTTCATTCCAATACTTTTGCGGCGGTGGCGGATTAGGCATTTTTGGTGAATATTTGTTCCATGAACTAGGCAGGCTCCCGCCTTTTGTGCCGATGCTTCCTGTGAGGACGTTCAAGAACTGTAGACAGCGTGCGATTTGCCAACCACCCAAGTTGCCGCTGCTTGCACTACGCCAATTAATCGTGGAAAAACGACTGCCGGCACGTCCGATCTGCCGAGCTACATCCAAGACCGCTTGTGCCTCAACTCCGGACTCCTGCGCTGCAAACTCCGGCGTATATTCAGCATATTCTTCTTTGAGTTTGAGAATAAAATTTTCAAAGCTGCTTTCTGTTTCTGGATGATCAGCTTCCAACCAGGCAGCCCAATTAATCCAGTTCCGCAGGTATGCTTCATTGTAGAGGCCTTCGTCCAAAATAATTTTTGCCATAGCCAGCAAAACAGCGGCTTCAGTACCGGGATAAGTGGCCATCCAATGATCTGCACGGCTTGCAGTGTTTGAGAGACGGATGTCCATCACCGCTATTTTGGTCCCGCTGTTTTTACTTTCGATGATACGCTGCGCATGCGGATTAAAATAGTGACCGGATTCCAAATGGGCGCTGATCATCAAGATAAATTCTGCATTCGCAAAATCCGGCAGCTTACGGTCAAAACCGTCCCAAAGCGCAAATCCTGTACGGGCACCAGCAGAGCAGACATTGGTGTGACTGTTGTGACCGTCTACACCCCACGCCTGCAGCACTCTGTCCATGAAACCTTCATGTCCTGGGCGTCCGACGTGGTAGGCAATTTCGTTGTTGCGTTCTTCTTGAATGGCTTTGCGGATTTTAGCCGAAATTTCGTCGAGCACAACATCCCAGGAAACGCGCTCCCATTCTCCATCGCCTCGTTTTCCAACTCTGCGCATTGGATACAAAATACGGTCAGGATCCTTTATCTGGTTGATGGTCGCAGGACCTTTAGCGCAATTTCTACCACGACTCGCAGGATGATAGGGGTTGCCTTCAAACTTACGTACTTCACCGGTTTCCTTATCAACATAACTCAAAAGTCCGCAGCCGGATTCGCAGTTGAAGCATGAAGTGGGAACAATCGTATAATGCCTCGCCTTTTTACGTGACCAGGTTGTCGCTTCATACTCCACCCAGTCATCCCATTTCTCAGGAGGAGGATAATTGCTGAGATCACCTGGATCACTCATCGGTTCTATTTTGCCATCCTCAAGATCTAATTTAGGAATAATACCTAAACCTTCTGCAAATTTTTCAATAAAACTTGGTTTGGGCTGTACACTCATGTTTTTTTTATTCAAGATTAACTTAAATTCAATTTAAGGGGAGCTCTAAAAACTCGTTTTTCCTGTTCTTATAAAATAACCAAATCTATCCTAAACCGCAGGTTGAGCGGAGTCGAAACCGGTTGCATTTAGAAAAATCCCTTCGACTCCGCTCAGGGAACAGTTTTTAAAGATGTCCTTAACTAAGTGGAAGCATCTGCGGTGCAAGCACCCAAATTCGCACTGAAAGCCAGACACCAATTAAAACCAAAACGGAGGCCGCAGCAACAGTGAGCAGTCCCGGGTTTAGACTGAACAACAGCAGAGGAATCACATTTCCAACAATGACAACTCCACCCCAGAATTTTGTACGGAAAGTACCATGGGTAATCATGTATGCTGCTTTAGCTGCATCTTCGGTGGGGTGTGATGACAAAAATTCTGCTGCAAATGAAAATAGCTGAACTACTAAACTCCAGAATAATATCCCCTTCAACAAAGACACTAATGGCAGCAGGTCTGTCCAAAACGCAGACATGAGCAATAATGCTGCAGATCCGCCAACCACTGCATGCAGTAGCATATGCACCGAAAGCAACGGGCTTTGCCAAAAATCCCGCCCCTTTGCCTGTCCAAACAAGAACGCAGTATAAACTGCTAACAACACACTCAGGATTAAGATCGGCAAGAGCAACAGATCCGCAAGAGATGCTAATTCAAAGTACTTCAACACCCCCCAGAGTGTGACCAGTCCGCCATAAGCAGTGATGGTGTAACCGCCTTTCACCAGCCACGAAGTCCAGTGTGGACGCAGAAGTACATAAAGAAAACGTTTCGGCTGATCCAAATCTTTAATCAGCAGTACTCCAGTCAAACCCAGAAATACGAGTGACAAAATAGCGCTTGTCCACAAGACTGAATCAGGAACATTTACTAATCCTGTCAGTTGGAACAACATCGGAAAGGCCAGAATTCCGGCAGCAATTGCTTTGGTGAAAATATAACCTGCTACTTCCCAGCCCCAGAGAATTCCTTTGTTTGGAGCATCATAAACTCTGCGCGCGGTTTGTTTAAGTCCTTCATCGATTTTTGAAACTTTTTGCGTGTCGGAACTATTTAGGTTATCAAAAACTATACTGTTACTTCCGCTGTTTCCTGAGTGATGACCAACTCCGGAAGACTGACTGTTCCATAAATATCTTCCGGAACGTTGTGTTTGCGAAGGAACGAGAGAAGCATGATCGCCTTCTACATAGAATAAATTCGGAATAGTACCTTTTTCCGGTTTGCGTACCGTTAGCTGTTCTCCTGCTACCAGTTTAGAAATTTTTGAAATTGGATCGTCCAAATCGCCGGAAATTATGGCTTCAGTGGGGCAGACATTAACACAGGCCGGCTTCAGTCCAACATCGACACGATGCGCGCAGTAATTACATTTTGCCGCCGTGTGAGTTTCCGGATCGAGGTAGATAGCATCATATGGACAAGCCTGAGTGCATGATTTACAGGCTATGCAACGTTCATTATTAAAATCGACGATGCCGTCAGGACGTGTATAAAGTGCGCTGGTAGGGCAGATTGTTGTGCAGGGCGCATCTTCACAATGATTACAACGCATCACTGAAAAAATCCGCCGTGTGTTGGGGAATTGTCCTTTCTCAACGTACTTCACCCAAGTGCGATTGACACCGATAGGCACGTCATTTTCTGCCTTACACGCAACCGTACAAGCGTGACAACCGATACAATTACGGTTGTCGATCACAAAACCAAAATTCAAAAAAGCCTCCTTTTTTTTCAGAAATAAATTAAATCAGAATTGATCCAATAACCCTGATCCTTTAAATGCCGACAAGCTGACGTCGTTTAAAAAATTCCAAAAATCACTGCTCATCACAAATTACAAATTTCTGAAAATATTCTTGTTACGTCCCGAATAGCGGGAGTAAATCATGGCTGCAGGCCGAAATAAAATGTGGCCAAATTTTGTCTGAGGTGCATAAGCAAGCAAATAAAACACCATCACTAAATGAATGTAGTAGGTGGAAAAGGCCAGAACCGCCTGATCGCCTACACGAAACACCTGACACATAATTCCGGTTACAACCGTAAAAAACATATTGCCAATAAACATCCAGTCAAACAAAGATAAAACACTTTCTGCAGAATTTTTTACACGGTCACGTACAATAAAGTAAATCCCACTGAAGGCTGCGACTGCACTAACATTACCTAATATTTTCACCGGATGGAAAAAAGGCAAAGGCGTCTCCTGAACATCAAAACCAAACTCTTTCAGGTAATGTAAAATCATCACCGCATTTGTGGTCACGAAAAGTCCAAGAAATCCGTACATCATCAGTCTGTGCCATATATTCCTGCTTTTGTTGGAAAGACACTTCTTAAATTCAATATGCGAAAGCACATCCTGAATTGTACCTTTGACAGAGGCAAAAAAAGTTTCTCCTGCTTCAGTAGGAGGATACTGCTCTTTCAAACCGCCGATAAATTTGCTGATTCCCATATAGCCATTAAATAAAGCGAACAAAGCTGCAGGCAAAAAGATTAAGTCCACAAATGTTACCGGCAGCATGTTTGCGTAAACAATTGGTTTTGCAGTTAAAAAAGCAAAGTCGTTAGCCATGTTTTTCAAAAGAATAGCAAGTGCAACCAACAGCATCGGGATGAGAAACAAAACAAGATTACCTGCTCCTGTTTTTGCAGCTTTGGAAATTGCTTGAGGATAGGAATAATGTTCAATGGTTTGATTCCTGAGCGCAGACATCACTTCGCCGGGTTTGGCTCCACGCGGACACTGGTCAGTGCAGTCATTGCAGTTGTGACACAACCACAAGTCCATATCTCTCACCAGCTTTTCCTGCATACCCCACTGCGCCCACAGCATCTCCTTGCGTGGAAAAGGCAGCTCATCCGGAGTCAAAGGACACGCCACCGTGCAGGTAGAGCATTGGTAACATTTTTTCAGATCTGCAGCTCCATGCAGCATCAATCCTTCGACAAAGTTTAAATCCGCACTAACGGCCACTCGTCCTGTCATCTAATACTCCTTATTTTTTGAGTTGTTCCCACTAAAATAATTTTTGAGAGCTTCAATCAAAATGTTGTGAATCACATCCCTTTAAAAGGATTTGGTCCAAAATCTTCAATTTCTTCGACAAAATCGTTAATAATTTTAGGCAGTTTTTCATAATCATTCATACTGATGGCGAATTGCTGGATACGTTCAGATTCCAAATTCAAACGTCCAATCGTTTCCTGAACTTTTGTCAAACGTGTATTAGCCAGTTCACTGCCTTTGACAAAATGACACTGATAATCGTCACCAAAAGCGCAGCCCATAAACATGATCCCGTCATATCCATAAGACAAGGCATCAGTAACATAAATCAAATTTAGACCACCCAAACAGCGCATTGGAATAATCCGTACATTTGTATTTATTTCCAAACGATTCATTGCAGCCATATCAAAAACCGGCAGAGCATCGTTTTCACAAGCGAAAATCAGCACCCTTGGTTTCTCATCAAATTCATCCGGCATCTCATAGCTGGTCATCATCTCTTTGAAAATATTCGGACTGGAATCCTTAAACGAAATGATCTGCACAGGACATGAACCCATACAAACTCCACAACTTCTGCAGCGTGCGGGATTTGGAAACGGAGTTCCTTTTTCGTCCTCTTCCAGTACCCCAAACGGACATTCCTCAGTACAGCGTTTACAGGAAGTACAACGGCTGAGCGCGAATTCCGGAAAGGTCAAATCGCCAACACGCGGATGAACGGTTTTTCCCTGATCAGTCAGTTCAATCGCCTGAATGGCTTTCAGAGCAGCTCCTGTCGCATCGAGTTTCGCATCATTTATGTCCATCGGTTGACGCACGGAACCTACTGCATAAATTCCGGTTCGTCGAGTTTCATATGGAAAACAGATAAAATGCGAATCCGGATAACCGTATTTAAGTTCCGGCAGGTCCGGTCCCTGACGATATTCCAAATTCAATGCAGATTCACCGTTTAAGGTTGAAGGTACCTGTCCCACCGCCAGCACAACCAAATCCATTTCCAGCGAAACCTGTTCACCAAAGAGCGTGTTGTCAACATCGATGCTAATGTTTTTATCACCTGTTTCATTCACCCCAACCACATCACCTTGAGTCAGGAAAACGCCCGGATCATTCTGACGACTACGGTAAAAATCTTCATAAAGCCCGGGGGTACGCATATCTCTGTAAATAATGTGCGCTTTTGCTTCCGGATTTTGTTCTCTGATGTAGGCCGCCTGTTTAAGCGAATCCATACAGCACGTTCCGGAACAGTAAGACAAATGATCCGGAGTCCTTGAACCAGCGCACTGGATGAAACCTATATTCAAAGCAGGAGTTCCGTCTTTACGGACAATATTTCCGGACTTCGCCATTTGTTCAAATTCAGCACTGCTCACTACATTTTCATACTGAATTCCTAATTCCGTTAATTTAGCTGCATCATACGGCTGAGAACCAGTTGCCATGATGATTGCACCGCTTTTGAATTCTTTGATCTCACCGGAAGAGTTCAGTTTTACCTGAAATTCTCCTGGTTGTCCGGAAATGGAAACCACAAATGATGAAGCATGAACTGTGATTAAATCATTACTGGCAACTGCGCCAACTGCGGCGGAAACAGAGTTTATTTCAGGTTCGCGAAAAGGAGCATGAGCAGGAATCAGCTTATGTTCGTTCAAACAAAAACCTCCCAAATGGTCTTCTTTTTCTACCAGATTTACGGAATAACCCGCATTAGCAGCTTCCATGGCGGCGGTCATTCCACTGACTCCGCCTCCGATGACTAATAGATTTTTTGAAGTGTCCTGTTCATAGGGTTCTGCAACTCCGTGTTTCTTGAGTTTGGCGGTGTACATTTGAATGTACTCTTCACCAGCCAACTGAGTGTCCTCGTCAAACTTACCGCTGTCGTCTTTTGTTTTTTGGGTCCAAGCCACGTATTCACGAATCGGCGCACGTACGACAATATTTTTTTCACCCATATCGAAAGTCGCTTCATGGTAACGCTGCGAACATGCTGCTATCATAAAACGATTTACGCCTTCATTTTTTTGATCTTCCTTTAAAAGCTGCACACCTTCTTCACTGCAAAGGAACGGATGAGTTTTACAAACCGGAACTTTACATTCTTTAGTGGCAACTTTTGCGAGCTCTTCCACATCAAGTGCCTGATCAATGTCGCATCCGGAGCAAATATAAACGCCAATTTTGTTATCCATTTGTTACTCCCATTGCAGTTTGAATTGCCTTCAGTGCGGCACCTGTTGAATCCTGAATTGAACTGTTGACATCAACAGGACGTTTAGCGACACCGGCAGAATAAATTCCTGCTTTCTGCAACTCCTGAGGAACAAATCCATCTGCATCCAGTTCGATTCCGGCAATTTGAGCTTGTCCTCTCAGACTTGATTCCATTCCGGTTGCCAAAACCACCATATCTACTTCAAGATGAACTTTGCTTTGCTGGTGAATATCTTCTGCTTCAAGCTGAACCCCACCATTTTCTCCGGCAACTATTTTTGCAACTTTACCTTTAATCATGGTCACATTTGGTTCCGCCTGTACTTTTGCGACAAAATCCTCGTATTTTCCGGGTGTACGTATATCAATATAAAAAATGTATATTTTCGCTTCAGGATTTTGTGCCAAAACATATTTTGCATGTTTTAAGGAGGCAAGACAGCAAATTGAAGAACAGTATGACAAATGATTTTCGTCTCTTGAACCTGCACATTGAACGAAGGCAATTCTTTCAACCGGTTTTTGATCGGAAGGTCGCAGGATCTGACCTTTTGTAGGACCACTGACGGATGAGATACGTTCCATCATTATATTATTGATAACATTAGGCACACTTGAAAATCCCAAATTTGTCAGCTTTTTCGCATCATAAGGTTTCCAGCCTGTAGCGACAACAACAGAAGCCACCTCAAGCTCAAGTTCCTGAGTCTGCATCTCCAGTTCAATCGCACCATATTTACAGGCATCTATACATTTTGAACAGCCGGGTTCGCAGGCCGTTCGGTCAATCACATATCTCGGCGGATAGGCCATTTTGTTGGGCAGGTAAATCGCTTTTGTTTTGTCCATTCCTGCATTGAAGTCATTGCGGCGTTCAGACGGACAAACTGCTGTACAGTGGTCGCAGGCAACACATTTCTCATTTACAAAAGTTGGGTTTTTGCGGACTTTGACTTTGAACTTAGCGGCGTCTCCGCTGACAGAAAGCACGTCTGAATTTGTGTGTACCTGAACATGCGGGTTTGCACGCAAGCGTTTGTAATTGATTTCCAAACCGCAGGTGGGTGGACATAATTTAGGGAAGTACTGATGGAATTTGGAAACACGTCCTCCGAGTGTAGGACTCCTTTCAACTAGAATCACATCGCGTCCAACCTCCGAGGCTTCGAGTGCGGTTGTAAGTCCGCTGATTCCTCCGCCGATTACTAAAATTTTGCCTTGTTCACTCATTCATTTGCCTCTGACTCAATGCTATTTTTTAAATCTCTGGGATATGGAACCGGACAACCGGTGCTGAAAACAACGTTGTTTTATCGGTAGGAACATGCTGGGGAACGCTAAGAGAAAACTCCGGATGGAAGTTAAAACATGAAACAGCCATCCGGAGCATTAAGTTAAGGTACCAACTGGTGATACTCCCTTTTGAAAACGTTCCATTCACCCGTAACCTTGTCGTAGGTCGAGTTTACGAAGCATTTCCAGTTTTCATCGTCAATCGCCAGGAAGTCGCCACGGTAATAATAACCAGGATAGCGAGTTTCTTCACGGAAGTGAATGTGACGTGCATGAGCCTCTCCGGCAAGAATCCGGTGAAAATTTTCCCATGCTCTCAACAGTTCATGCAGGTTTTCTGCAGCCATGTGGTGCGAATCCTCTTTTACCATGACAAGATAATTGAAACCTTCCTCTAACATGGTTTTACTGGTCATATACCAAGTACCAACCCCACCGACATATTCATCCATCACTTTCTGCAGGCGCTGCTGCATCATTGCTGGACGGATGTAATTTGGGTTAATGTTTGGATCAGTTGTATAATCGCTGTATTTACCGTATGTTTCCATCGGCATATAAATTTCCTTGGCTAACTCTTCAGGATCTTCGGCATAAGCTACGTCTTCACCTTTTGTGTCAAGGAAATAGGAAGTCATGGACTTACCGGCAATTCTGCCTTCAGCATGAGAACCTGAGGAAAACTTGTGTCCGGAAGCTCCAACACCATCTCCGGCAGTAAAAAGACCGTTGATTGTGGTCATCCGGTTGTAGCCCCATGAATATTCTTCAGGACCAAAATCTTCGGGGCCGCTGGTCCACAATCCGGCACAACCTGCGTGTGATCCAAGCAGATACGGTTCTGATGGCATCAGTTCCGAAGGCACTTTATCAGGCTCCATATTGTTAGCAGCCCAGACTCCTGCCTGTGCGATTGTCATGTCCAGAAAATCTTCCCATGCTTCTGATTCCAGATGCTTGATTTCTTTCTTGGACATTGTTTTAGAAAGTTCCTGCATGGCGACATCAGTATGAATCTTGATCGGACCTTTACCGGCCTTCATATCGATCATCATCATATGGTTACGCATACAGGTTCCGAGCGAATCCACATATTTTCCGTAAAGTTTGCGGCTTTCTTCAAGATTGGTCGCACAGTAATCTTCACCGAGTGCATTCGTTGCTTTTGCTTTAAAGAGCAAAAACCACGCACCAACAGGACCATAACCGTCTTTGAAACGTGCAGGCACGAAACGGTTTTCCATCATCGTCATCTCCGCTCCTGACTCTGCAGCCATGGCGTAGTTTGAACCTGAATTCCAGACCGGAAACCAGGCGCGTCCTTGACCTTCTGCAGTGGAACGTGTCTTAAAGACATTCACCGCACCACCTGTCCCAAGCATGGCGGTTTTACATTTGAAGACATAAATCTTATGTTCACGCACACTAAAACCTACTGCGCCGGCAATTTTTTTCGGATCATCTTTATCCAGCAGCAGCTTTACGATAAAGACACGCTCGAAGTGATTCTGATCTACGCCGGTAGCTTTACGGTTATTTTCTAATGCGAGTTTTGCGGCTTCGGCGACAATAACTTTATATGATTCTCCGTTAATCATTATTTGCCAGCGTCCGGAACGTACAGGCGCACCACCGTCACGTAAGGAAGGAATTTCTTCACGCTGCGCATGGGCACCGTCCAGTGACTTGCCTTCTTCATCTTTCTTCCAGATTGGCAGTCCCCAATCTTCAAAAAGGTGCACTGAATCGTCAACAACTCGACCAAGGTCAAATGTCAAATCTTCACGGGTAATTCCCATTAAGTCATTCCGTACGTAACGCACATAGTCTTCAGGACTGTTATCTCCTAGATAAGTGTTAATTGCGGAAAGTCCCATTGCGACAGCACCACTTCTGTCAGTCGCTGCTTTGTCCACCATGGTAACTCGTATGCCTTCAGGCGAAGCCCAGCGGTCTGCTTCGTAGGCAGCTCCGCAGCAGGACATACCGCCACCGATCAGGAGAACATCGGTTTCATGTATCACTATTTCTGGCTTTTCGCAAAATTCCCAATTATTTACTTTTGGTTCCATTTTCTATTCTCGTTTTTTCATTAGCTACAAATCATGAAGGGGTTGGTAAAGCCGAACCGTTCGCATGATGTGTGTAAAAACCTGGATCTTTGATCCGTGAAATGTCTGCACTGGCCTCCCCTACTCCGGAACGAATATCCACGTTTCCGGCTTCAACAGTACGAACAGGGAACTTGAAACGTTTCAAATTACCGTTGCGGAACTTGACTGTCCACATGATACTGTCAGAACCCAGCATCGGAATTACTTCTCCGCCTAACGGAGCAAAGTCTGCATAACAGCGAATACTAATTGCCTGCTGCGGGCAGATTTTAACACAGTTGTAACACTCCCAACACTGAACAGGTTCCTGATTAACACCTTTCATTTTGACTTCGTTGGTTTCCTTATCTACGACTTCTTTTAAGGCCATCAAATCATGCGGGCAAATATACATACACGCGGTTTTGTCCTGTCCTTGACAACCGTCACATTTTTCTGTGATTACAAAGCTTGGCATCAGCCCTCCTTAAATAATTGTGTTTTATGGATCACCACTTAAAAATTTTAGCGGTGTACTGCACTCTCGTGCCCATTCTTTAGTTTGTTAAAATGCAAAATGTGAAAATGTGAAATGGATTCATCTACATCATGCATCAATTGAAAAAAAATAACATGTTTAATTATTCAGATATTTAAACTAATTACCTTCACAATAAAGCAATAAACCTGCCCCACCAAATCGAATTCTAATGCTTTTGAATAATAGTTCAAGCCCTAAATTAAATATTTTGAATATAATAGCTGGATTGAGACATGTTTGCAGGTTTAGTGGTCCGGGTTAGGCGTGAGTCTTAACCCGCTTACAGTGGAGTTGAAAAACAATACCGTAGAATCAGTAAATGAAAGGATTGTGTCAGCTTAACTGCTTTGGACAACAAGCTAATTATCATGCTGTTTCGGTATGTATTCTACCCCCTCTAAGCCATGAAAGTCGCTATCTTGAGTCCATAATATAGCATCAAAAGCTCTCGCGGTTGCCAGAAAATAACTGTCCGCCATTGGCAATTTATGCTCAATACTTAATCTGGCGGCATCCAAAGAAAGTCCCATATCAAGATCAATCACCTGTCCCTGTTGCATTAGCGCCACTGCTTGAAGCGCTTCTCCTTCATCTTTTTGTTTCAAAATCTTTTTAAAGACTTCAAAAAGACTTATTGTTGGGACAACCAGATTTTCTGTATCTTCAATTGGGGCAGCAAAAAACTCTGCATTTGCAGTATCTGCAAAATATTCTAACCATCCTGAGGAGTCTACTACATTCATAATCTGTCCTCATCTCTTGCTATATTGGTATCAATACCTTTTAAAAAACCTCTCATTTTTTTGATAGGCTGAATTGGAATCATTTCAATCCGGTTATTATATAGAATTGCCTGTATTTTTTGACCGGGAGCAATTTCCAGTTTTTCGCGGATAAGTTTTGGAATGACAACTTGATATTTTGGGGATACGGTAACTGTCTGCATATTACACTCCTTGATCGATCGTTATATGGTATTACCGAATACAATCTATCATCTTTTCGTAATATTCACAAGAAGTATTTTAAGAATTTATTTGCCACTGTGGTAAATGGATTTCCGAATTACTGGCTGCAATAGAACACAGATTTAAAAATTAAACCGTAGGCCGGGTTAGACGTGAGTCGTAACCCGGATTTAAATGTTAAACGCGTAACATAACCCAGATTTAAAAGTTAAACCGTAGGCCGGGTTAGACGTGAGTCGTAACCAAGATTTAAATGTTAAACACGTTACATGATGGACTCGTAAAAAGTGTAACAACTTAACATACTGATATTTCGCAATATAATGCATATTAAGCTTGTCTATTTGAGTACAATGTATCATAATATACCTGTATTATCAATTAGATAAGAAGGATTAATTATGTTTAACGTAAAAGACAACAAACAGGCCTACATTTTCGATCCATTCGAATATTTAGGTCCAAAACGTCTCTCAGAGCTTAAAAATTCTTGGGCAGAAATATTTCGCAGTGAGATACTTCCAGCATTGCCTGTAGAGTCACTTCGCAAATATTACCACAACAAGAATGGACGTCCGAGCAAGGAAATGTATTCGATGCTTGGTTTGATGATCCTTCAGCAAATGCATGACCTGACTGACGAAAAAGCAGTCGGCGATTTTATGTTTGACACCCGGTGGCGCTATGCCTTGGATATCCCCGGCGATTCAGACCAGGAAGCATTTGTCAGTCTCAAGAGCTTATGGACGATACGCAAACATCTGATAGAAGACGGTCTGTATACCGAGATGTTTGAGAAAGCCACAAGTAAACTGGCCGAGTTGTTCAAAGTTGAGTTTGACAAACAACGTCTGGACTCAGTCCATATCCAATCCAATATGCGTCATCTTGGACGAATCGCTTTATTCAGCAGAACGATCAAGAAGTTTCTGCTGAATCTCAAAAGGCAGCACCGTACTCATTATGATCAATTAGAATCAGCTCGTTTCAACAGCTATGTCAACAAACAAGAAGAAATGCTTTTTGCCGCAGTAAAGCCTTCCGAAACAGCTAAAACGCTCAGCCTCTTGGCAGAAGACACCCATTTTCTTTTGCGGCAGTTCTCTTCAAATGAGAAAGTAAAAAGCATGAGCAGTTTCCAGTTGTTGAGCAGATTATTCAAAGATCAATGTACCTCTGTAGATGATTTGGAAAACAAAGGTAAAAAAATTATAACCGCCAAACCAAACCATGAAGTTCCTTCGGACTCTCTCCAGAATCCGTCTGATGAAGATGCCGGTTACTGCGGGCACAAGGGCCAAGGCTATCAAGTCCAGGTCATGGAAACATACTCTGGAGACACTGATGAAAAACAGTTGTCACTCATCACTCACATCGAAGTTGAGTCTGCGGATAAACACGATGCGAACGCGCTATTGCCTGCCCTGAAAAACACAGATAAACGAGATATGTCACCTAAAGAACTTCTCGCAGACTCTCTCTACGGCAGTGACGATAATGTAACAAAAGCAAAGCAAGCTT
>Ga0233441_1001636_pt1 | contig 18724 bp, 17 predicted proteins | sample SI_123_September_4_FD_182781 | JGI IMG/M metagenome (GOLD analysis project Ga0233441, IMG submission 182781) | Seawater microbial communities from Saanich Inlet, British Columbia, Canada - SI_123_September2016_135_MG | ecosystem: Environmental > Aquatic > Marine > Inlet | place: Canada: British...
CTTCAGTTAAGCTACTTCTGTATGGTGGAAAAATGCATCAAGTGTCTTAAAAACTAAGTTCATAAGTCGCTCTATTGTTTCATCGACTTCATAATTTAATCCTTATATTGAAAGAATGGCTGTGCTTTCATTTTGACTTGCTCAATCTCTTCATCGAGCTTACCATCAATAAATTGCTGGAAAAACTGGCTTACCAAATACTTTCCATTTTGGATAAGAAACATTTCTATGCAGCTTAGGTCTGGCTCTAGCTTAAATAACAAACAGTGGTTATCAAAGTCACCAAATCCATATTCAATATGATCAAGGTTTGGTATATAAATGGAGGATAAGTTTTTTGAGCCATGAGTTAAGCCTATATCTGAAATTCTTTTAGTATTAGCGATGACATAATTTTCCGGTGCTGAAGAGTAAAAATATAGCTGCCCTTTGTTATTAACAAACTGATTGAGTGGCTCTTTCGCTAAGGCATTGTAATATTTGACACAATCGAGCCTAGCAAGTGACTTTATATTCCACTCTACTTTAACTTCTTTAGGTAGTTTTTTGAGCTGATAGTAAGCGGTTAAATGATTCATTTAGAGCCTCCTGCTATGTGATTGGCTGCTTTCTGCTCCAATTCATCGGCTGAGAATGCTTTGTTCTTTAAAGCCCACTCATCAAGCTCTGAGCGCTTAAAGTAAAGCTTCTTACCGTTTGGCTTGTAATGAGGAATTAAGCCCTGAGAAGTGAGCTTGTAAAGGTATGATTTGCTTGTATTGATGTATGAAGCGGTTTCTTCAAAATCTAAAGTTTCTTTTGTGGCTGTAAATACTTTGGATAAGATTGTTTTTAAATCAATAATTTCTTGGTGTACTGATTCAAGTGTTATTGCTGAAAGCATTATTTATTCCTAAGTTGTTAAAAACAAGCTTAGGATAAACAAGTAAGGCAAGCATTAGAATTTACAGAACATTACTGTTAATGAAGTGATAATATTTTCTTGATGATACTATTGATTACTTTTTTAGGTGGGGCAGTTATTTGTGAAGCACCTGATTTAATGCTGCTGCCATTAACATTCCTTCCTTTAACTAAAAAAATCACCTGTGCAGTTTTCCAGTTGTTGTTAGTGGTAACAATCCCATGATTCTTTATCTCTTGAACAAAATAGCCTAACTGACTTTGTATGGTAATCCACTCAATATAGCCTTTTGCATCTATAAAAGCGGCTCTAAACTTATCTAAGCCTTCATCTCTTATCAAGCTGTGTTCAATAAGCTCATTGTATAATGCTGGTATGGTTTTATTAGGGTTTGATACTTGAAATCCCTTATCGTTTACATCTAAATTAACAAAGGGGTTACTTGCCTTATGCTTTAAAAAAACATTGGTATAATCGTTAGTGGCTTTCAATTCCCCTAAGTAATCTTTCATCCATAGCAATACCTGAACTCTAATTGAAAGCCACCACTCCTTTGGTAAGCTATCCTGCAGAATCTCATTAAATATCTCAATTTTGGTGGCACCTGATTTTTGCTTAAATGCCTTCTCAAACTCATACAAGTCCTCCATCCTTATGACGCTTTGAGCTATTCCAAATAGCAAAGTATTATAGTATTTAAATAGCTCTTCTGTGGCTAGTTCGCCATGCTGTACTTTTGAAGTATAAAGGCCTGAATCAAAAAATATATCTAGATTATCCAACTCTTTGTTAACTAACGCCGCTGGATTTATTGAGTTCACTATTCTTTTCTCAAAAGCATTCTTTAAAAACTCAAATATGTTGACAGTTTCTTCAAGCCAAATGCATAGAACAGTTTCTAATGGCTTAAAATCAATCAAACTCACAAAGTGCTTGAAAATAGAATTTTCTATTTTAAAATCGTCTTTTCGATTACGTATAGATTCAATAATTACCCTATCCACGCCATTTGCTTCATGACATTGACTATACTCCTCATGCAGATTAATATAGTCAAGCCTTGCATCAGATGAGAGTTGTTTTAACCCCGTGAAAAAGTCATGCCCTCTAAATTCAACAGGGACTCGATTCAATAGAGTATTTATTAAGTCAAAATTAATGCCGTCTTTTTCATTTAAAGTGTATTCCAAATAGCTTTTGCAAACGAAATGTATCCATTCATTAATGTCATTTGACTCCATCATTAAAGCCCTATATCTGGTATTTTGTGCATAGCTATCTTCCTTTGTGCATCAATAATATCTGCATAAATCTGAGTGGTTTTTAGCTCTGTATGCCCCAATAACTTTGATACTGTATAAATATCAGTTCCCATTGAGAGCTGAAGCACAGCAAAGGTGTGTCTAGCACAATGGAAGGTAATATCTTTGGTTATACCCGCTCTCATGCACCATTTAGTGATTTCTGCATTGTGGTAAGCTGAATACTTAAGCCCTTTAAAAACCCTTAACTCACGCTCTTCTGGCTCTCCCATCAGCTTGTATGCTTGATTTGATATATCTAGGTACTGCAAGCCTTCAGTCTTTTGCTGATAAAAAGTTATTCTGTAACTATCATGAATCTGCTGAACTTCAGACCAAATGAGCTTTTGAATATCAGACCACCTAAGCCCAGTAAGACAACTAAAGAGGAATGCTCTCTTTAAAACTTCATACCTACATTCAGCTTGATTCAGAGCCTTTACTTCTTCAATCGTTAAATGCTCTCTCTTATTCTGTACTAGCTTGATGGACTTAACTTGACTGATTGGGTTTTTAACAATAATTTCATCTTTAAACGCTTGGTTTAATGCTGCTCTGAATTTATTGAAGTAAGTGCTGGAAGTGTTGCCACTTAATTGAGTTTTGCTTTTTGTGAGGGGAGCGGTTTGTAAATAGTCTCTGAACTCTTTTACAAAATCACTGGTGATTTGCTCAAAGGTTAATTCTTCCTGCCCATGAAAAGATTGCAGATGATTGAGGGTACTAACCCAAACAGAATAATTCGATTTACTGGGTGCTTTAGCTTTTTCATCACACAGCTTTTTATAATAAGTATAAAAGCTGGCTCTGAGCTTGGAATCGGTTTTAAACCCATGCTGCCCATTCTGAGCTTCAACAACTCGTTTAGCCCTGATTGCTTCAGCTAACTGAAGAGACTGTTTGTTGTGCTTCTTTTCAGCTGGCGTCTTGGGTACTTCATAGATAAAACCATTCAGGTTCTCATATTCCCTATGATGCTTAATCTTGCCTTCAGAGTCTTTAGTATAGCCATGATAGAACTCAAGCCTAAGACTTAGCGTTCCTGCTTTAGCTTTTCTCTTCTGAACTGTTATCTTCATATTTACACCACTTTTACACCAGATTTCAATGCAAGTGTAAATTAGGTGTAAAAAATAGTAAAGAAAAGGATAATCATAGGAAGCTAAAAACAACAACAAACCGTTAAGCTATTGTTTTTGTTTTTCTATTTTATCTTATTTTTAGATGATATTTCTGAGGTTACTTTCCGATACAGAACGAGGAAAAAATCTTGCCTAGCAAGTCATCGGAAGTAAATTTTCCGGTGATCTCTGATAGGTTGTTTTGTGCTTGGCGTAGATCTTCGGCAACTAGTTCTCCTGCTTGATTGAGCTGGAGCTGGCTTAAGGCATCTTGAGTGAATTCCTGAGCTTTTGTTAACGCCTCTATATGTCTGCGCCTGGCGATAAAAACATTGTCTGACGTACCATCAAAGCCGACACTTTGCTTTAAATGTTGTGTTAATAAGTCCATGCCGATCGCTTTTTTTATCGATAGATAAATCTGTGTGCCAGTTTCGCTTTCTTTGATTTCAGCAGGGATATTTTGTAGATCAATTTTATTGTAAATAGTAGTCAGGTTGATATGTTCTGGTAAAGTTTTTAACAGAGTATCGGGCTCCGGGTCATTGACATCAATCAGTAATAAAATTTTATCAGCTTTTTGTATTTCTGCATGGGCACGGCGTACGCCTTCTTGCTCTACTACGTTATCACTGTCACGCAGCCCAGCAGTGTCGATGATATGGAGCGGCATACCATCAATCTGGATGCGTTCTTTCAATACATCCCGTGTGGTTCCGGCGATATCAGTTACAATCGCCGCTTCATGTCCGGCTAGTGCATTTAATAGGCTAGACTTGCCTGCATTGGGCTTACCCGCCAGTACGACGGTCATGCCATCTCGAAGTAGTCGCCCTTGTTGAGCAGTGCTTAAAATAGTTGCTATGCTTTGTAACAGACGCACCACCCTATTTTCAACGATGCCATCAGTGAGAAAATCAATTTCTTCATCTACAAAGTCAATTGCTGCTTCTACATAAATTCGTAATTCGATCAGTTCTTCCAGCAGCTCGTTAATTTGCTGGGAAAAAACACCTTGCAAAGACTTCTGGGCAGAGCGGGCTGATTGTTCAGTACTACTTTCAATCAGATCTGCAATCGCTTCTGCCTGAGCCAGGTCGAGTTTATTATTTAAAAAAGCACGTTCGGAAAATTCACCTGGCTTAGCTAGTCGTCCGCCCAGAGATATGATCCTTCTAAGTAGCATATCCAGGATAACTGCGCCGCCATGCCCTTGAATTTCGACGGTGTCTTCGCCAGTAAATGATGCCGGATTTGGGAAAAAAAGTGCTATGCCGGAGTCAATTACACTGCTGTCTGCATCATGGAATGATGCATAATGGGCATGTCTGGGCTGCAGGTCTATCTTAACGAGCTGCTGGGCAATATCTTTGGCTTTGTTGCCTGATATTCTGATAATGCCGACACCACCATTTCCTGGTGGCGTGGCAATGGCTGCAATGGTATCTTGATGAGTGATATTCATAAATAGGGTTAATAAATACCTGAGTGAAAATAATAAGCTGGGCACATTTTACAATCAGGAGTAAAAAAGTTTTAGCTTTTTTCTGGTATCAGCAATAGCTAAAGCTATTGCACTCCTTAATTATTGCAGGAAAGAATGTTCGGGGAGTTATGACTGCGTTTAAAGGCGAGCTAAAGCCGCGCCCTACAAACAAAAAAGCCGAACTAGCTTGCGCTAATTCGGCTTTTGCTGTCGATAGTTGGTGTGTTTATTCTTTGCCAACAATTTTATTTGTAATATACCACTGCTGCATAATCGATAAAGTATTATTGGTTACCCAGTATAAAACCAGACCAGCTGGGAAGAACAAGAAGAACACGGTAAATACGATAGGGAACATACGCATAATTTTTGCTTGCAATGGGTCAACAGGTGCCGGATTTAGGCGTTGCTGAAGAAACATTGTGATACCCATAATAACCGGTAAAACAAAATAAGGATCTTTTACGGATAAGTCATAAATCCAGAGTATAAAAGGTGCCTGTCTTAGTTCAACCGTTTCAATTAATACCCAATATAGCGAAATAAATACCGGAATCTGTACCATGATAGGTAAACAACCCCCCATCGGGTTTACTTTTTCCTTACGGTATAAGTCCATCATTTCCTGGTTGAAACGCTGTCGATCTTCGCCATAGCTTTCTTTTAACTGTGCTAAGCGTGGCTGTAATTTACGCATTTTCGCCATTGACTTATAGCTGGCCGCAGATAATGGGAAAAACAGAGCTTTTATGCAAAGCGTCACGCCCATGATTGCAAAGCCCCAGTTATTTACCACATTGTCATGGATCCAGTTAAGCAAGGCATAAATGGGTTTACCAATAATAGTTAACCAGCTGTAATCAACCGTTAACTCCAAGCCAGGAGCAACCGCTTCCATCATTGGCTGAATTTTAGGGCCCGTAAATAATTGACTCTTAAATATTGTACTGCTATTGGCTGCAACCGTTTCAGGGTTTGAATAAGAACCAATAACAAAACGCTGGTTACTTAATTCCTTAGTAAAATAATGCTCTTCATTTGCGGCAGGTGGAACCCAGGCAGTAGCAAAATAATGTTGAATCATAGCTGACCAGCCGCCGACCGACATGACCTTTAGGTCTTCTTGCGCCATGTCTTCGAAATCAATCTTCTGGTACTTTTCTTCTTCCGTGTAGACTACTGCACCTGCGAAAGTACGAATAAAGGTATTACCTTTGCCATCGCTATAAGGCACTCTTAACAACTGCGTATATTGTCTACCAGTCCAGTCATTAGCAGACTGATTGTCGACTTTTTGCTCTAAGTCAATAACATAGCGGCCACGCGTAAATGTATACGTTTTGGTATAGCTTATGCCGCTACTGTCTGTCCATGTTAAAGGCACGGTCAGTGTATCTTCGCCTTCTTTAAGCTGGTAGCTTGTTTGTGCAGAAATTAATTCAGTGTTGTGGTTTGGTAAATTAGTTGATTGACCGCTAGTAAGTAAGCCACTTTGTCCTAAAAATAATTTTTCAGCGCTACTATTAAATAAGCGAATTTTTGCATCTTCACCCTTTATAACAGTGTAGTCTTGCAGGTCAAGATTACGTAGGGTCCCGCCCTGTGTGTCTATTTCTAGCTGATAAACATCTGTGGTGACAGTAATAATATTATCTGCAACATTTTCAGAAAATGGCAGTTCAGCAGTGTCCGGATTATTATCTGATTCAATAGTAATGGGGTTGCCGTTCGAATCAATTGTTGTTTCTGCGATAACTGCTGGCTTAGGGCCGTAGTCAACTTGCCATGTTTCCCATAACATTATAGAAATCATCGCAAGAATGACGATGAGTACAAACCTTATATTCTCCATTTTTACTTACCAGTTTTTTTGGGTACAGGATCATCAATATCACCATCATAAAAAGGGTGACATCGGAGTAATCGTTTTATTGTGAAATAGGAGCCATTTATAGCGCCATGCGTAGATATCGCTTGCATAGCATAGCTCGAACAAGAGGGATGAAAGCGGCAATGATTGCCTAGCAAAGGGCTTATAAAAAATTTATAAAACCTGAGTAAGGCTATGAGTCCGTAACGCATCGCTTTATTAACTTAAGCCAGTGTTTATCTAAAGAGGCTTGCAGTGTTTTTGAGTTTGCTGCTGACGCTTCCCTGCGAGCCATGACTACAATATCGATATTTGTCATTGCTTGCTGTTGCAATCTAAAGCTCTCTCGGGCAGATCGTTTGATTTTATTTCTATCGACAGCGCGTTTTATATTTTTTTTTGCAATGGCAAGGCCTAAACGTGCATGGTTTAGTTCATTGACAATGGCAAGCACTGTGAAATATTTATCAGTGGATCTTTCCGGATTAGCGAAAACACATTTAAATTCAGCAGGCTCTCTTAACCGCAGATGCGGTGGAAAGCTAGCGGCTTTCTGTGTCAACTGTTATAGAGCTAGTGTATGACGACCTTTTGCTCTACGGGCATTAATTACATTACGGCCACCATTAGTCGCCATTCTTGCGCGGAAACCATGAGTACGCGCGCGTTTTATTTTACTTGGTTGATAAGTTCTTTTCATTCTGAGGGATCCTTACAATAGGGTGAAAAAATTGGATGAAAAAGAGATGGAATTGTATGAAATTATTAATATTTTGTCAATGCTAATGATTCCATTATAAACATGTTTGTAGTAATCGGTACAATAAGAGGTTTATTCATAACGATCTTTTGAAAAATCAAGGAATCTCAGATGTCACTTGCCATCGCATATAGCAGAGGTCGATCAGGAATCAATGCACCGCTGGTAACGGTAGAAGTGCATATATCCAATGGCTTGCCTGCGTTAAACTTGGTAGGCCTTCCAGAAACTGCGGTTAAAGAAAGCAAAGACCGGGTGCGTGGGGCGATTATAAACTCGCACTTTCAATTTCCGATGCAGCGCATCACCATTAATCTGGCTCCTGCCGATGTGCCTAAGGAAGGCGGTCGCTTTGATTTACCCATTGCACTCGGCATTCTTGCCGCATCGGGGCAGATATCAGCCATCGAACTTGCCAAATATGAATGCCTGGGCGAGCTGTCTCTAGGCGGAGAGTTGCGCAGTGTTAATGGTGTGTTACCGGTTGCCTTACAGTCCCGCAAAGCTAACAGGGCCTTGTTTTTGCCATTGGAGAATGCGCAGGAAGCTGCATTAGTGCAAAATGTCGAGTTATTCCCAGCGCAGCATTTACTGGAAATATGCGCCCACTTAAACGGCCAGCAGCGCCTACCTACAGGAATCAATCAAACTCCAGCACCTAGCGACGACAAATCAGGCCTGGATTTTGCGGATGTACACGGGCAGTTTCACGTAAAACGCGCATTAGAAATTGCCGCAACGGGTTTACATAATCTATTGATGCTAGGTCCACCAGGTACCGGAAAATCAATGCTAGCATCCCGCTTACCCAGTATTTTACCGCCCTTAACCGAAGCGCAGGCGATAGAGAGCGCCGCCATTGTCTCTATTAGCGACCGTCGCTTTGATGCTGAAAACTGGCTCAGGCCGCCCTATAGAGCCCCTCACCATACCGCTTCAGCACCAGCTCTGGTCGGCGGCGGTAGCAACCCTCAGCCTGGAGAAATTTCCCTGGCACATAATGGTTTATTATTTCTCGATGAATTACCCGAGTTTGATCGCAAGGTACTAGAAGTTCTGCGTGAGCCTTTAGAAACCGGACACATTACTATTTCTCGTGCAGCGAGACAGGCCGATTTCCCCGCCCGCTTTCAGCTGATTGCCGCTATGAACCCGTGCCCTTGTGGTTATCTGGGTGACTCGTCCGGGCGCTGTCACTGCAGCTCGGAACAAGTGTCCCGTTATCGTGCTAAAATCTCCGGCCCATTACTGGATCGAATTGATATGCACCTTGAAGTACCCCGGGTATCTCATCAGGTTTTACGCAAAGGTTTACCCGAAGGCGAAGAAACCAGCGCGACTATTCGTCAGCGAGTGATTCAGGCGCGTCAAATTGCCATGCAGCGTTCAGGCAAAGTAAATAGCAAGCTGAGTGCGGCTGAAGTAAAACAGATTTGCACATTGACAGAATCAGGTCATCAATTATTAGAACAGGCCATGAACAGCTTTGGTCTCTCACATCGCGCCTATCATCGTATCTTAAGACTGGCACGTACCATTGCCGATCTCGCCGGTGCAGAGCAAATACAGATTAACCATTTAAGTGAAGCCATTGGCTATCGCAAACTAGACCGCCAAGGATAATGCCCCAACTCAACTCGGAACAGGCCCGCGCCGTAAAGACCATAGACCGCCCTTTGCTCGTCCTCGCAGGCGCGGGCAGTGGTAAAACCCGGGTGATTACCGAAAAAATTGCTCACCTAGTCAAACAAGGCCTGCCTGCCCGGCATATTGCCGCGCTCACCTTTACTAATAAAGCCGCTCGGGAGATGAAAGCCCGGGTAGGTAAATTACTGGATGACAAACAATTACGCGGCCTGCGTGTTTCCACGTTTCATTCACTCGGCCTGGATATATTACGCAAAGAACACCAGACTCTACAGTACAAATCAGGTATTTCTCTGTTTGACGAACAGGATAAAATCACCCTGTTAAAAAACCTGATTACTCATGGTTCTGCGCATTATGATATTGATGAAGTAGATAATTACTCGAGAAAAATTGGTCAATGGAAAAATGCCTTCATCACTCCCGAACAAGCTTTAAGCCACGCCAGTGAAGAAGAGCATATTGCTGCGCAAATATATACCGATTATATCCGCAGCTTAAAAGCTTACAATGCGGTGGATTTTGACGATTTAATTTTGCTGCCGGTTTTACTATTTCAAAAACACAGCGAAGTCCTGGAAAAATGGCAGAACAAGATTCGCTATTTACTGGTGGATGAATATCAGGATACCAATATCACCCAGTATCAGCTGGTTAAACTACTGGTCGGCAGACTCGGAAAATTCACCGTGGTCGGTGATGATGACCAGTCTATCTACGCATGGCGCGGCGCCCAGCCGGAAAACTTGGCACAATTACAGCAAGACTACGACCGCCTAACGGTGATTAAGCTGGAGCAAAATTACCGCTCCTATGGGCGCATCTTAAACGTAGCCAACCAGTTAATTGCCAACAATCCGCATGCCTTTGAAAAGAAATTATGGAGCGATATGGGCTATGGTGAGCCTTTGCGTGTTTTAACCCATAAAAATGATGCTACAGAAGCCAAGCAGATCGTCTCCGAAATCGTGCATCATAAATTTAAAACGGGTGCAGATTTTGGTGATTATGCCATTCTGTATCGAGGTAATCACCAATCACGCTTATTCGAACACAGTCTGCGTGAGCATGATGTGCCTTATTTTATTAACGGTAGCACTTCGTTTTTTTCCTATGCGGAAATTAAAGATATCCTCAGCTATTTAAAATTATTCGTAAATCCGGATGATGACGCCGCTTTTTTGCGTATCGTTAATACGCCACGACGTGAAATCGGTCCGACTACGCTGGAGAAATTGGGGGCTTATGCCAACGAGCGTCAAATTAGTCTGTTTAGCGCCTGCTCGCAAATGGGTGCCAGAGAAAAACTTCCTCAGGCCGCGCTGGCGCGTCTGCAAAAATTCTGTGAGTGGACGGGGAGAACAGCCAGTGCCATGCAATCTGGCGACACCTTTGCTGAAATGCATGCGTTTATAGAGCAAATTAATTATCATCAATGGCTACAGGAAAACAGTAACACTCAGCAGGCCGCGGAGCGCAAAATAAAAAATGTCAGCGAATTGCTGGAATGGCTAGAGCGCCTAGCTAAAAGCGAAGATAACAGCGAGGCAGAAAAGACCCTCGATGAGATCGTCTCCAAGATCCAGTTAATAGATATTATGGATCGTAACCAGGAAGACCAGGCCGACAATCAGGTTAGCCTTATGACCCTGCATGCCGCAAAAGGACTAGAGTTTCCGCATGTATTTTTAATCGGCATCGAAGAAAATATCCTGCCGCATAAAAACAGCATAGACTCCGACAATATAGAAGAAGAGCGCCGCCTTGCCTATGTCGGCATTACCCGCGCGCAACAAACCTGCACTTTTAGTTACTGTACTCACCGCAAACGTTATGGCGATATTACCGAAAGCTCACCCAGCCGTTTTTTAGCCGAACTGCCGGAGGAAGACCTGGAATGGCCAAGCAAAAACCCGGTAGATGAAGCAGAACAGAAAGTACGCGGCAAAGCCAACCTCGCGCATTTAAAATCCATGCTATCGTAAATCAAATCGATAGGTTAAAATACATAGTTCAAATAAGCGCCTGTAGCTCAGCTGGATAGAGTACTGCCCTCCGAAGGCAGGGGTCGGACGTTCGAATCGTCTCGGGCGCGCCATATAAAATAGGGACTGACGGACTAACCCTTAATATAAAAATCTCGCGAGGTGTCACTGAGGTGTCGTTCTGTTGAAATTCTCGCCTACGTTCCTAACAATGATAGCCGTCTAAAAAACCACTCGTAAGTGGTTATTAGTTTTGTGCTGATATTGCCTGCTCAATGTTGATTAATTTGGCATCAACTCTTGAAATGCCTGGTTTAGCTCGTTGGTCTGTACGTTCGACTCATGGATAAACGCCACAATTAAATGTATGACACCTTCGTTGCGATGATCTGCCTGTACCTGGTCGACTGTGTAACCTGCCTTTTCAATGCAAGCCTCGATAGTCGGTTCAGTTAACATAATCACTTTATTAGAAGACGTGATCTTTTTAACCGAGTCTAGCCGTTTTTGTAATTGCGCATTATTTAAAATCATCCGCCACCACTCCGACTATATGATGAATAAAAGTGGCCTGCTCATGGTTAGTCGGTGGTGGCTCTTCGCCATTCATCCAGGTTACAACTTTGTGGCCGCTATCTTTCGACATTAAACCGACCCGCTTCTGTAACTGTAAATTAGTCTCGATCATCAAACTCACCACTCTTTGCTGCTTCCAGTGCTAATACCTGTTCCTGGAACTGCTGTTGCACAAGTAAACTTTGTGGCAATATTTTATCCATGATCAACTTAAGCATTGATGTATCTCCACTTTGGGTGTGATTTTTATTCAACGCCAAGAGCGACCGTCTTTAAGCTATTGCCAACTTGAGGATTCCGCTAAGATTGTCAACCAAGCTGTAGCTGGGGCCAAGGGCCCATTGAGGTCGCTACTCTGAAGGTGCGGATTGCACAGGGCCAGAGGTATTAGACAGCCTCATGCAAAGGTCGGATATATGGGTGCGATATTTCTTTATGTTACGATCAAAATTTTATTTGCAATAAGGGGTGAACCATATATGACCTCAGTTATTTTCATGAAAGTGCTAGTCTTAATTGTATTATAGTGATAAGGAGCTATAATTTTTTTAAATAAAATATTTTTGATTTACAAAGGGGGGTTTTTATGAAGGTCAATTGTCTATGTTGTCACTTGTTGTTATGTGGTGTTACTTCAACATCTTTTGCGGGTACTTTAATTAATTCAACCAGTCAAAGTGTTGGTTTATCTAGTCCAATAAATAGTTTTCAAAATACATTAAATCTAAATTCAGGAAATTCTGTACTTCTTCCTCGCAATTGGGGTGATGCGCAGCACTTGTATGTTGATATAAAACAGAGCGGGATTAGTCTTTGTGGAAATAAATATGGTATAGCAAAATTATCTGCATCTGAAAATTATATTATTAAAAATGCTAATGGTGTGATTGGTTGTGATACATATGATGGTGATATTCCACCAGAGCCAGAGCCAGAGCCAGAGCCAGAGCCAGAGCCAGAGCCAGAACCAGAACCAGAACCTGGCGTTTTTTCTGTAGTAGAACAACCAACGGCAAGAGTTTTTGGTAATGGTACTTGGATTTATGATGCTCAATTTCCTGATGGTCCAACTGGTGGAGCGTTTACTAGTGCTGGCTTATGGGCTGAAAAACTTATTAACCATAATCAGAGTGCTGCAGAAGGACATAAAATTAATCAATTATTTACCTATGGTGGAAGTTTAGAGATGTATTGTAAAGGATCTGGTGAATCAGACTTTAGTGAAGCCTGTAATAGTAAAAATATGTTGGTAACTTATTTTCCACCTTCTTTTTATAATACTAATTTAACTTTCGATACTTTAGGTGATAGTGGTTATGAGTCGACTGTAGCATATAAAATTGCGACAGATTTTTCTAAACCAGAAACTAATACAGTAACTAAAATTATCCCAATCATAGATGGTAGAGTTGATAATCCAGTGAGTAATGATTATTTAAATGCGTTTAATATAATGTCACAATCTGAAGCAAATCTATTTGCAGATAATGTGGCTCGAGTTTATTGTGCTGATCCACATGTTAGTGGTGTGCAATTTGATATTGAGCCATTTGATATAACCCAGTTAGGTCAAAAATATTTTTATGAACGCATTGCAATGAATCTTGCAGGTGAAAATTCAAATCATGACTTTGATTGTAAAAATGTATATTATCCACAAGGCAGGTCATTTTCAGTTTTTACCTTTCCTAGTGTCATTAACAAAGCCCCAGAAACATTAGCTTCAATATTAAATGAGTACAATAATGGTTATGTTGTTTATTCTCTTTATGATTTAGGCTCTTTAGCGGCAGGATCAGTGAGTTCTCCAGCTGTTTATCAGTCATATGTTCAATATCATTTAAATGCTATTAAAATATTGGCTCAGCAATATGGCGTTTATTTTCAACTGGCGATACCTGCAGCAGCCTCAGTGCATGAATATGAGGCAACAGCTACTTATCAGAATGGTGATGTTGTTAATGTTCAGCAAACTGGATATGGCCAAGTTGAATATGTGAAAACTGCTATAGAAACAATTAATTCAAATAATATGCGTCAACTGCCACAGTTTATGGGTATTGATTTATGGGGATGGAGTAAGTATATGAGTTATCCCCCTCATACTAATAATATTTACTTACCTAATCAACCTACTGGACTTGTATTAGAGTATTTAGAAAAAAACTTATAATAATTATTGTTTCTTTATATTTAATTAATTGTCATTATATAAAAAATATGGTAACTACTCAGTGTCAATAATTAAAAAAGTTCTTGATAGGGTTTTAGGCCGTAGTTGCGTTTTTTAGTTACCTGTCTATTAGTTAGAAAAGAGGTTATTTATTACCTCTGTCTTTATAGACAACAGAAAAGTATTTTTTAAATATGGATGACCCCGAACAGTTTTTTTAATCGCTTCAAAATCGCTTATGACAAGGAAAATTCAGGATTTAATATACCTGTCCTTAAAATAAAGCAGTGCAATATGGAAACGGGATAAAAGCCCCATGCTTGCATAGCAAGTTTGATATCACGAATATGCGACAGGTTGGTTGACATTTAGCGGTATGAATAGGAAAGCCAGCAGTCAGAACGAATTTCTACCTGCCAGAAGAGATGGGCTTGTCGGATGATTTGTTTTATTCTGAAGCAGCAGTGTTGCTGCCTTGAAACTCTTTGAGTTTTTTAAGAGCTATTTATTATTAGCAGTAATACTAATGCTACAGTGAAAAAAATAACAGCCTGGGCAATTGAGTTCTGAGTTAAAATCGTTGAATATTTAAATTGTCCTTATGTGGAGACGTTATGCTTATCCTTCCAAAGTCATGTTTTTTGCATGTAGCTAAAACGGGTGGTTCATGGGTAAAAAAAGCAATTATAGCCTCAGGTATCGAGTATGAGGATTATAGGGTTGATGGTAATCCCCATGTTGGTTTAAGTGGCTGTCCTGTACCTGATAAGTTTAAATTCGCTTTTGTTAGGCATCCAGTTGATTTGTACCGTTCATATTGGCAGTTTAAAATGACGCATGAGTGGGATGTTAAAAACCAGCTGGATATGGAATGTAAATCTGATGATTTTAATGATTTTATTCGTAATGTGCTTGATAAGTATCCTGGGTGCTTTGGTGATAGCCTAATTGATTTTGTTGGCGATAGAGAAAATGAAATCGAGTTTGTTGGCAAATATGAAAACCTTGTTGAGGATTTGATTCTAATGCTTAGGGATGCGGGAGAAGTGTTTGATGAAGGTGCTATTAGAAACTTGCCCGCTTATAATGTGAGTGACAAAACTAGGTTTCCAGCTATATATACAGCGAATCTGAAAGAAGAAGTAAGAAGAACAGAAATTAATGTTATGCAACGCTTTGGCTATGATTGAAAAAATGCATAAGTTTAATTTACCCCCCAACTTCCGTACCTTTAGCATGATTATGCCTTTAACTGCCGTAAAGTAATTGAATCCGCATGGGTGCATACGTAAATACAAGAAAGTTGTCTCTGCAGGTCTGTTCAGCATGGGAACGCTCGTTAAAGTCAATCAAAACCATGTCTTTGTATGACTGAAACTAGTCAGTTTCGCTGAGTAGTTTCAGTTTTGTTTAATGATCGCTAGCATCATCATTTAGTAATGGCGGCTGCTCCTGGTGTGGATTTATCTTATAATCTCCATCCAGGAAGCCCTTTGATTTTTCCAATGCCTGTTCTTTTTTTAATACTTCATCCATTGCAAGTGCATCTTTCAATACTTCACGATAGCTCCGGTTAACTTTTTTAGCGTAATCTGTTTCTTGCTGATCCTGAATTTCCGCAGCTGATTTGACCGGGCCGGTTTTGTAGCGACTATCTAATTCATCCGCTAGCTGTCTAAGATGCTGACTGATGGCTAATAGCTGCTCTGAGGCATGGAACTTATTTATGTCTAACTTAAAGTTTCTGGCGATTTCATCACGCAGGTTAAATCCATAGATTACGTGGTCATGTTCTTTTTGCTGGAAATCATATTCGATATAAATATCCAGCGGGTCGCCGGCTTGTTTATCAAAAATGATATTGGCACTTTCCATTGTGTAAGTTAATGCATCGACAAACTGCTTTCTGACTCGTTCTAGTTCGTCAAAAATAAAGTCGGCATTTAATTTGCGTATTATGTATTTCATACTGTTATCGGTTATTAGCAATCAGCAATCAGATTAATGTTCTTTATATACTGTCTATCTTTTACTAACAAGTTTAATTTTAGCTATCTATGCGTTAGATGTTGATGCCTGTATATATTCGTACTTCAGTTGTAAGTGCGGATAATTAAATCAACCACTTACGTAATGATCAGCACGCTATGGTTTTTCTGATAGGTTCTGGCTGCTGTCAAACAGGATATTATTGATCAGGCGGACTGGGTTGAAATAGATTTCCAGGAAATGGCTAAGTCGAGTTATTTCATGATAGTGATTGTATGAAATTTGCTAATATAGACTTGAAAAGATGGGATGCAACTCGGGAGGATCCAATATCGGATTAATATTGACAGTCATTTCGAACCGCGTTTCAGTGCTGAATGTATGCCGACGTTACGCCAGGTATTAGCGACAGCTAAAGGTAAGGTTCGAGTGATTATCGAGCTAAAATACTATGGTCATGATCAACGATTGGAGCTGCGTGTTGCAGAAATAATTGAAGTACAAGAGATGTAGTCGAATATAATCATCATGTCGCTAAAATTCATAGGGTGCAGAAAAATGAAGGCACTACGGCCTTAATGGCAAGTGGGGTTATTAACTTCAGCGGCCTTGGGTAATTTAAGTAATAGTGAGGCTGATTTTCTGGCAGTAAATATCGGGCTTGCCACACGTTTTTTTTGTACATGCGGTGCATATTAAGGGTAAACAGGTTTTTGTCTGGATGGTAAGCGATGCAGCGACTATGTTCACCTCAGCTGGTCGGGGTGCGGATGGTCTGATTACCGATAAACCCGCAATGGCTCGAATAGTCTTACCGCACCGTGCCAATATACCCGTAATAGGGCGTTTAATCTTGGAGTTTGCTGAAATTCTGAGCGTGTCTCCCGAGTTAGGCGAGCAGTAACCAATATTTCAAACAACAAAACTATTTAATGAATCTACCATCATTTGATCCCATTTTTTTATTTGCCGCGATAAGTAGTTTTTTATTGTTTATCTGTCTGTTGATGCAGTTTTTCGTATTGCGAAAAGTGAATGCATTATCTAAATCCAATGCCGAACAAATTAAGCTTGAATTAGTTAAGCTGCTGCAGAAAAATGAAGAGACTCTAAAAGAGGGCTTAGTTGATTCGCGTAAGGAATTACGTGATGTTAGCGCTGATAATCGGCGTGAAATACACGGACTATTTAACAGCTTTCAGGATACGTTGCTAAAGCGGGTTAGCGAAAATAGTAGTGAACAGAACCGCCAATTAGATGCTTTTAAGACTTTACTGAGTGGATTGTCAGAAAAATTAATTAGTAACTCTACCGAACTTAAGCGTAGTGTTGGCCTGTCATTTCAGGAAGCCAGTGCAGCATTAAATAGTAAGCAGGATGAATTCAGGGAAAAAACTCTGGAAAGGCTTAATGGCTTTGAACAGAGCATTAAAAGTGATGCCAAGCAAAACCGCCAGGAGCTTAATGACAATTTAAAATCATTTGAGCAGAAATTCTCCTTGGTAATTAAAGAGTTTACTGAGCAATTAAGTATAAAATTTGCTGACCTGAATAGACAGCAACTAACCGCTAGTGAACAGGCAAAAACCAGCATTATTGAAATCAAAGAGACGATTGAAAAGCAATTGAAATCGATTCGAGAAGATAATACCCGTCAGCTGAGTGAAATGCGTAAAACAGTCGATGAAAAGTTACACGAGACTTTAGAAAAACGTCTGGGTGAATCTTTCAAGCAAGTCAGTGACCGTCTTGAACAAGTACACAAAGGCCTGGGGGAAATGCAAAACCTGGCGGTGGGCGTGGGTGATCTGAAAAAAGTGCTGTCCAATGTGAAGACTCGGGGCATACTCGGCGAGTATCAATTGGGTAATATTCTGGAGCAAGTACTTAGTCCAGACCAATATGGCGTCAATGTGGCAACTAAAAAAGGCAGTCAGGCGAATGTTGAATACGCTATTAAATTACCTGGCAAGTCCGATGAAAAAATTGTCTGGCTCCCTATCGATTCTAAATTTCCTCTGGAAAGTTATCAATTATTATTGCAAGCCATAGAAGCCGGAGATCGAAATAAAATTGACCTGGCTCAAAAGCAGTTACTGAAAGCAATAGAAAGTTTTGCCAAAGATATCAGTACAAAATATATTGATCCACCTAATACGACTGATTTCGCGATTATGTTTTTACCCGTTGAAAGTTTATTCTCCGAAATTTTGCGCCACCCTGAAATGTTTGAGAAATTACAACGTACTTACCGAATTACGATTACCGGGCCGACTACTTTATCGGCATTACTCAACAGTCTAAATATGGGGTTTAGAACACTGGCAGTACAAAAGCGTAGTAGTGAAGTTTGGAAGGTGCTGGCGGAAGTGAAAACTGAATTTGTAAGATATGCAGAACAATTAGGGAAGGTACAAAAGCAGTTGCACACCGCTTCCGGATCTCTTGAATCTTTACAATCAACACGCACGAGTGCAATGGAACGTAAATTACGCGGTGTAGAAACACTGGAAATTGACAGTACAAGTGACTCTCTAGGATTAGTGGATAAGCCTCTGCCCAATCAAGAGCATTAAATTTTACACTTTGCTCAGGAAATCAGGAATGGCATAGTGAAAACCTGGCGATTGCCTTACCTTATGTCGCAGGACACCATTATAAGCGAGAAAGGCGTGGTGTTAATAAAGGCGCTATCAGTTACTTAGCTAAAAACCGTATAAGTTAGCTGGAGATTTATGGCCGATAAATGGGGAAGGGAGTTATTTCAAAAATAAGATCTCATTCATACAATCCTGGTTTTTCTGTTAGAATAATACAATCTTTTTTTATTTCCTAATTTGGATTTATATATGAAAAAATCATCGCTTATATTTGTTGCTTGTATTGCTGCCATACTTATATTTCATTACAAA
>Ga0233441_1001641_pt1 | contig 18709 bp, 17 predicted proteins | sample SI_123_September_4_FD_182781 | JGI IMG/M metagenome (GOLD analysis project Ga0233441, IMG submission 182781) | Seawater microbial communities from Saanich Inlet, British Columbia, Canada - SI_123_September2016_135_MG | ecosystem: Environmental > Aquatic > Marine > Inlet | place: Canada: British...
ACTCAGGGTAATGAGTGAGACATCTAAATCACACTCAGTTTTAAGTTGAGTAATAGCTTGCGTAAGGCTAGCATCATCTTTAATATTAACCTGCGTTGCTTCGCTAGCTTCTTTCTTATTTGGTGTGAGTAGATAAGCACCTTTATATTTTGAATAATCTAAGCCTTTCGGGTCAACCAGAGCTTTTTTGTTGTTTCCATTGGCAATGGTAATTAACGAAGCAGTTAACTCTTTAGTTAAAACCCCTTTTCCATAATCTGACAACAAAACGGCATCATAATCAGTAATAATACTGCTAAAGGTATTTAGAATCTCTTTTTGTGATTCGTGACTAATTTCATCAGTACTTTCTCTATCGTATCTGACCACTTGTTGTTGTGAGGCGATGATCCTACTTTTCTTACTAGTAATACGATCTTTTTGAGTGATTAAATATTGAGTATCAACTTTAATGTCAGTAAGTAATGTTTTTAGTTCATCAGATATCTCACAGCCACCAATCACACTAATAACATCAACCTGTGCACCAAGCGCCCTTAGGTTGTTAATCACATTGCCCGCACCACCAAGCACCGAGCTTTCACGCTCAACATTAACCACTTGTACTGGCGCTTCGGGAGAGATGCGTTCGCACGAGCCCCACAAATAATGATCGATCATCAAATCACCAATGACTAATAATTTGAGCGACTTTCCTTGTAAATCAATCATGAAATGTCAGTGCCGTGCAAGCGTTTAATGTCAGAGATATATGCCTTGATGCCTTCCTCTAAACTAACAACTGGCTCAAAACCTAAGTTAGCTTGTGAGGTGCTAATATCTGCTTGGGTGTGCATTTGATAGCCATCGTAAGGGTTTGGAATATAGTTAGTGCCTAAGTCAGTGCCCAGCTCAGTTTGCAAAATATCAGAAATATCTTGAAAGCTTCTCGGGTTGCTGGTGCCGACGTTATAAGTGCCATTTTCTTTAGGATTGCAAGCTTTGATATTGGCTTGAACCACATCTTCAATGTTAATAAAATCTCGCAATATTTGATCTGATCCTTCAAATAATCTTGGTGCTTTACCATCTAGTATTTGATGTCCTAGTTGAATCACCATTGATGAAGTTTTTGCCTTGTAGTATTCCTTAGGGCCATACACATTAAAGAACTTTAAGCCCACAATCGCCATATCAGGGTTTTCACGACTGTAACGATAAGCAATCTGATCCATCATGTATTTACTAAACCCATAAGGGTTCTCGGGGTTTTCAGTGCCGACAGTTTGTGGCGAAGGTAGGCTGCCATAGGTGGCAGCCGAGCTGGCATAGATCATCGCGGCATGATCTCTTTTAGCCTTATCTAGCAAGTCATAAAAAGAGTTAACATTAGTTTGCATGACGATTTCTTGATCATACACACGCGTGTCTGAAATTGCTGCCTGATGAAACATGTAATCAAATTTATAATCATCTAGTAATGCTAAATCAGCTTTACTATTAATATTGCCGCACACCACATCACCAGTAAAACCAATGAGGTTTTTATAATGTCCAAAACTTTGCAAGTTGCCATTGGCAAAGGTTGCTTCACTTCTAAAACAATCAAACACCACCACATGTGAATCAGGGTAATTTTCTTGAAAATAAAAGGCTAAGTTGCTACCAATAAAACCTGCGCCGCCGGTAATTAAAATAGTTTTTTTATTAAAGTCTGTGTCGCTATAAGTCATAAGATTATGTAATGATTTGAGTGCTGTCTTTAATGGATTTTAATATAAATTTTGCCTTAGAGTTTGCCTCATCAATATCGTGTCCGCTTTTTACTAAAATAGTGTTATTAACTCCAGCAGCATTTGCAGCACCTACGTCTACCTCTTTGTCACCAATCATCCAGGAGTTTTCCATGTCAATATCAAATTTATCACGCGCCTCTAACAGCATGCCTGGTTGTGGTTTGCGACACTCACAGGTTGATTCTGGCCCATGTGGACAGAAAAATACATCGAGTATATTAATACCTTGGTTAGTAAACTGCGTTAGCATCCACTCGGTTAGGGTATGAAAATCCTCTTCTTGATAATAGCCTCTAGCAATGCCAGACTGGTTGGTAATAATAATCAATTTATATCCGATAGTTTGAAAATATTGGCAAGCCTCGAATACACCCTCAATAAATTCAAAATCCTTGCTTTTGTGAAGGTAACCAACTTCTTTATTGATCACACCATCACGATCTAAAAATATGGCTTTTTGTCTATTATTACTCATAAATGTCAATCATACACGGCATTGGGTTTAGGTAGTAATATACAAACTAAACTCGTGTAAAAATATGGATAATGAATTCATTATTAACTGTATTAATAAAGTTGCATGGAATATTGTAAAAATTTCTACCAAATCAAATCAAATAGTGAGATTTTTGAGCGAATTAAAGCTGAGCGGAAAGAGGTTGGTTATTACAATCTTCCATATCAAGATACAGCCGAGATTAAAGACTACGCCCAAAGTATTAGCAAGAAGCATATAGTTGTTTTAGGTATTGGCGGTTCTAGTCTTGGCGCAAGAGCAGTTTATGAGTTTTTATTGCCCTCTAATGATTACAATAAAGACCTGCTTTTTTTAGAAACGGTCGATCCACTCAAAATCAACCACTGCTTAAAGAAAGTTGATTTGAATAATACACAATTTTTAGTAATCTCCAAATCTGGTAACACCATTGAAACCATCAGTATATTTAAGTATCTAAACTCGCTAGTAGAGATCGATAGTTCAAATTGCACCATCATTTCAGAAGCTGGAAGTATTCTAACTAGGTTGGCTAATGATAACAATATCAAAGCCTTTGATTTGGCTGAAAATGTTGGCGGGCGTTTTTCAGTGTTTAGTGTAGTAGGCCTTGTGCCACTTGCTATGGTTGGTGTGGATATTGATAATTTACTCAACGGTTGTAAGCGCGTATCAGACAGTTTCTTTGAACAAACTGATTACTACAAGCCCATTATTAGAAAGGCCAGATTTTTGGTCGAGAATAAAGGCCGATTCAATATCAACGCAATCTTCTCCTATTCGTCATCACTTGAGAGTTTTAACAAGTGGTATGTGCAACTCTGGGCGGAAAGCTTAGGCAAGGTTAATGTTAACGGTACACGTCAAGCACTCACGCCAGTGGCATTGGTAGGTCCAGTCGATCAGCACAGTTTCTTGCAGTTGATTATGGACGGTGTTAGAGATAAAACAGTGACTTTTATCAAAATTAACGACTTAAAAGATAGTACTACTATTCCAAAAGGCACATCAAATAAATTCGATATTTTAGATTTGGAGTATGCAGAGGGTCTCAGTTTTAACGATCTACTTAATAAGCAAGCCGACGCCACTATTCAATCAGTAGAAGCACAAAAAGACATCCCTTGTGATGTAATAACAGTGCGTACAGTTGATGAATACAATATTGCCAAGTTGATGTTCTCATATCAATTGTTGGTCTCTTGCATTGGCCAGTTCTTGCAAATCAATACCTATGATCAGCCGGGTGTAGAACATGGAAAGGTCATTCTGGAAGATGTATTGAAAAAACAATCATGACCAAGATCAATAAATGTCTTTTCCCAGTAGCGGGCTATGGCACCCGATTCTTGCCAGCCACTAAGGCCACCCCTAAAGAGATGTTGCCAATTCTTACCAAGCCATTGATTCAATATGGTGTAGAAGAGGCGATGAGTGCAGGCATGACTACTATGGCGATGGTGACTAGTAAATACAAGCAAGCAATTAAAAATTACTTTGAGCCACACGCAGATATTGAAGCCAGCATTAAAGGCACAGCAAAGGAAGAATTACTCGATGAAGTTAACCATGCATCAAGAGAGTGTGACTTTACTTATATTGAACAACAACAGATGCTGGGCTTGGGCCATGCTATTCATACTGGCAAGCCACTCATCGGCAATGAGCCATTTGCGGTGATTTTGCCAGATGACCTATGTACCAACACCCCTCAAGGGGGTACTGAAAAGAGTGATGGTGATTCGGTACTCACGCAAATGACTGAGCTCTATGATCAACATCCTGATTGTTGTATTGTCGCTATTGAAGAGGTGCCAATGACTGAAGTTGATAAATATGGCGTGATTGATGGCAATCTGTTAGAGGGCTCTAACGATGCTTATCGAGTTAAGAGCATGGTGGAAAAGCCTAGCCCTGCAGAGGCGCCAACCAACTTGGCTATTATTGGTCGCTACATCCTTACCCCGGAAATCTTTGATGTGCTGGAGAGCACTAATCCAGATAAAAATGGAGAAATTCAAATCACAGATGCGTTAATGACATTAGCCAAACAAGACAAGGTCATTGCCTACAAATTTCAAGGAACGAGGTTTGACTGCGGCAGTGTGAAAGGCTTTGTTACAGCCACCAATTATTTTGCTCGAGCTCAGGGGTTGGTATCATAATGAATAAAAAAATATTAATCACAGGTGGCGCAGGTTTTATTGGCTCTGCTGTTATTCGCCACATTATTGATAACACTGGCCATAGTGCGATTAATGTTGATAAGCTTATCTATGCAGGAAATCTAGAATCTTTAGAGTCCATTAAAAATGATGTAAGATACACATTTGAACAAGTCGATATTTGCGATACTAATGAGATCAAACGTGTATTTAACGAGCAGCAGCCTGATATCGTCATGCATCTGGCAGCAGAGTCGCATGTCGATAGATCTATTCGAGTAATTAATAATTGAGAGTATTAGTTACGGGTAAAAGTGGTCAATTAGGCCGATCTATCAATAAGATTGTTAGAGAAAATAAATACGATGATGAGTTTGTCTTTGTTGGTAGAGGTGAGTTAGACTTAAGCAGAGAAGAGAGTATTGCTAGTTATTTTAATAAAAATAACTTCGATGTTATTGTTAACTGTGCTGCCTATACTGCAGTGGATAAGGCAGAGGAAGAAGTAGAATTAGCCAATCAAGTCAATCACTTAGCGGTTAAACAATTGGCAGAGATTGCTAAAGCACAACAAGCAAAGTTAATACACATCTCTACTGATTATGTATTTGATGGTAAGAGTGACAAGCCATATAATGAAGAGGATATGACTAACCCGATTAATGTTTATGGTAAGACTAAATTGTCTGGAGAGCAAGCCCTGCAAGAAGTAATGAAAACTAATGCAATTATTATTAGAACTAGCTGGATTTACTCAGAATTTGGTAATAACTTCGTTGATACAATGCTAAGATTGGGCAAAGAGCGAGATGAATTAAATGTAGTGAGCGATCAAGTAGGTTCACCTACTTATGCGACTGACCTGGCAAGTGCGATATTAGAAATCATACAAAATAAAGCATTTAAAGAGGAAGTCCAAGTGACACATGTTTATCATTACTCAAATGAAGGCAGGATAAGCTGACATGAGTTTGCAAAGGAAATATTCAAATTATCAAGCATAAAATGTAAGATTAATCTAATCAAAAACAAGCCAATACCCAACTCCTGCCAAAAGGCCAAGAGCTGTAGTTATGAGTAAAGAAAAGGTTGTGAATACATTTGGTATGAATATTTATGATTGGAAGACATCACTTGAGACTTGTCTTGTGTCAAATTATTAAAAAAAAGTAATAAATATGAAAAATAAGCAACATATAAAAGAGGTGTTATGTATTTTAGGAGATCGTAAGAGTAAGCTACCTTGGCTAATAATGATATTCTTATTTTCATCAGTGTTAGACCTTCTAGGTATTGGCCTGATAGCCCCATATATTAGTTTAATTATTGATCCAGAAAACTTTACTCAAAGTAAGTATTTTGAAACGTTAGCTATAATTGGACTCCCTTATCAGGCAGATAAACTTATATTAACTTTTAGCGCTTTATTGGTCGCAATATTTTCTTTGAAAGTCTTGATCTATCTGTACATTAATAAAGCTATTTTTAGCTTCTGTTTTAAATTGGAATCAGGGATTCGATCTCAATTGATGCATACATACCAGAGCATGAGATATCAAGAGTATATTCAAAGAAATAGCTCTGAGTATAACTATAACATTATGCAGCTTTCGACACAATTTTCTTTAAAATATTTACAATCTATCTTGAGGTTGGCTAGTGAATTTATAGTTTTTATAGTAATCTTATTTTTATTAGCGTGGAGTAATGCTTATGCACTGAGTTTGTTAGTTGTATTATTGTTTGTAATAATGTTTGTTTATGATTATATTTTTAAAGTTAAAGTTCAAGAATATGGAGCGACCTCTAATAAACTTTCTACTAGGATGATTCAAATTGTTAATGAAGGTATTGGAGGTTTAAAAGAGATAAGAATTCTTGGAAGAGAGGAATATTTTCTCAATATATTGAGGAATAGAGCGGAAATGTATGAAGAAATCAATGTCAAGGCAAGCATGATATCTGTAATGCCACGTTACTTTTTAGAATTTGGTTTAATTTTATTTATAGTTTTATTAGTATATGGTTCACTAGTTTTTGAGTATAGCACTAGCTCATTGTTGCCCGTATTAGGTATGTTTGGTGTTGCAGCTATGCGTTTAGTTCCATCTACGAATCAAATTATGAGTAGCCTGATACAAATTCGAAATAATTTCAATACTGTTTCGATACTTTATGAGGATCTGAAAGACCATAAATTATTTAATAAAAAAAATTATGATTTAGTTGTTTTTAAATCACTTTATTTAAAACAAATTGTATTTACATATTTTGGGGCTGACAAGCCTGCACTCAATAATATTACTATAAAAATCAAAGCTGGAGATTCAATAGGTTTAATTGGTAAATCAGGATCAGGAAAAACAACTACAATTGATTTGTTATTAGGTCTATTAAAACCTGATAGTGGCAAGATATTTTATAATGACTCATTAATAGAAGATTTATCGTATTGGCAGTCTAAAGTAGCTTACATACCACAGAATATTGCTTTATTAGACGATACGCTTGAAAAAAATATAGCAATAAATTCAAAAGATAACATAGATAAGGTAAAAATAGAAAAAGCCATCATTCAAGCAAGATTAGTTGATTTAGTTCAAGACTTACCTATGGGTATTAGTACAATTATCGGAGATCAGGGAATTAGACTTTCTGGAGGCCAGAGACAACGTATAGCCCTTGCGCGTGCTTTTTATTATGATCGTGAAATTCTTATAATGGATGAAGCAACTAGTGCGCTTGACAATGAGACAGAGTCCGAAATTGTTAATGAAATAAGACAATTGAAAGGAATTAAAACAGTCATTGTAATTGCACACCGATTAACAACACTTAAGCATTGTGATTGTATATATCGTCTAGATAACGGGAAAATTGTTGAATATGGTAGCTATAATTCAATTATGAATAAACATAATGCATAGAAATATCAAAATTTTAGATTGCACATTGCGTGATGGAGGGTATGTTAATAATTGGAGGTTCTCAAAGTTTCAAATCTCTAAAATTACCGACTCCTTAGAAAAATCCAATATAGATATTATTGAATTGGGTTATTTGAATGATAAGAAGGGGGGTAAAGAAAATTCAACGCTATTTGATTCAATTTCTGCGATTGACAATATTTTAAGTGATGTGCCTAATAATTTTATAAAGGTGGTAATGGTTGATTTATTTGCTTTCGATGTAGGTAAATTACCCCCAAAAAACGATACAAAAATAGACGGCATTAGGCTGGCTTTTCACAAAAAGGATGTGGATGATGCCTTGTTATCAGCTGAAAAAATAATTGATTTAGGGTATCAATTATTTTTTCAGCCAATGGTCACTAAGATGTATACAGATGACGAATTTCTGTCTTTAATAGAAAAAGCCAATCAATTGAGTATTTATGCGTTCTATGTTGTAGATAGTTTTGGCTCAATGTCGCTTACTGAGTTTAAGTGTTATATTGATTTAGCAGACTCTCATTTAAATACTGGTATTCAGTTAGGGTATCACTCACACAACAATATGCAGTTGGCATTTTCTAACGCAATTGATTTGTGCAATAGTCAGCTCGATAGAGGGGTGATTGTTGATAGTAGTATTTACGGCATGGGAAGAGGTGCTGGTAATTTGAACACCGAATTGATTGCTGATTATCTAAATAACCAGTATGGTAAAAAATACAGTGTTATTCCATTGCTAGAAGTTATTGATGAGATTTTAGTTTCTTATTTTAAGAAACAGTCTTGGGGCTTTTCTCCAGCGCAATATTTATCGGCATCACTTGATTGTCATCCTAATTACGCCTCATATTTGGTGGATAAAAAAACTAATCATATTGCTGATATTAGAGAAGTATTGAAAAAAATTCCTTTAAATAAAAGAACTTCATTTGATTGGCAGATAATCGAGAACTTGTATCAGCAGTTTTTACTAACCAACAAGTCAAAGGCTCAAGGAAAATTAAATATTCCTGATAATAAAAAAATATTATTAATCGCTTCTGGCGGGTCTGTTAATGATAATTTAGATTTAGTAAAACAAAAGGCGGAGGACGATGATTATTTTGTTATTGCCTTAAATCACATTCCAGAATTTGATTGTGACTACTATTTCTTTTCAAATCAGCAAAGATTTGATGAGTTTAATGAACAGTTACTGGCAGAAAAACAGGTTATTACTACCAACATTAAGCATAATAAAAAAATTGATATCGTTATTGAATTAAAAGACATTGTTTATGTTGAGAATGATTTTGTTACTAATATCGCGATATTGATGATTAACTATCTCATACTACAAGGCTCCAATCAAGTTGAAATAGCTGGTTTAGATGGTTATCAAGCAGGAAAGGCTAACTATGCCTATGATGAAACTAATGTGATTGTTCATGAAAACTTATTTTTTGAGTTAAATCGTATAATTAACAATTCATTGCAAGCGTTAGGCTTATTGATCAAAATCAAACTCATTACACCTTCTATTTATGCACAGGATGTGCCTTTAAAAATCATGGGTGTTATCCCTGCAAGGTATAACTCTAGTCGCTTTCAAGGCAAGCCACTTTGCTTGATTAATGGAATTCCAATGATTAAAAGAACTTATGGACAGGTTAAAGGATTAAAGTTACTAGACAAGTTGGTAGTTGCTACTGACAGTGTAAAGATTCAAAATTATTGCAAACAAGAAGATATTCCTGTTGTTATGACAAGTGAAAAGCATCAGACAGGGACGGATAGGTTGGCTGAAGTGGCACAAATAGAGGATTTCGATTTATATGTTAACATTCAAGGGGATGAGCCTGTAATTGACTATAAATCAATAGATCAAATTGTATGTGAGTATAAGATTAATAGAGATGCTTACGATGTTTATAACTTGTACAAAAGAATTGATGACATAGAAGAAATTGAAAGTAGCAGCATAATCAAAATAGTTGTTAACAAAGATGATGAACTGATTTATATGTCAAGGCACCCCATACCATTTAATAAATCCAAAGACCAGGCAGAATATAACAAACAGGTCTGTGTTTATGGCTTTACTAAAAAGGCGTTAAATATCTTCTCTAATAGAGATAAAACGCACAATGAACGATTCGAGGATATTGAATTACTCAGATTTTTGGACTTGGGGTGTAAAGTCAAAATGGCAGAAACTAAAGTAGACTCTATTGCTGTTGATACCCCTGAAGATGTTAAGAAAGTTGAAGACTTTTTAAATAGAAACAATTTGCCGTAGTGGTAAAAAATATTTTATTTGATTTTGATGGTGTTATCTTAGATAGCATGCCTATTCGAGATTATGGGTTTAAAAAGATATTTGAATACTTTGATGATGCTTTAGTTAGTCAACTACTGAACTATCATAATGAAAATGGTGGACTATCTCGCTATGTAAAAATTAAATATTTTTACAATGAAATTCTTGATAAGGAAATCTTAGAGGAAGAAATTGACGATTATGCTTCTAATTTCTCAAAGATTATGAAAAAGGAATTAGTAAATAAGAAGTACTTGATTGTCGATACATTAGAGTTTATTAAAAATAATTTTAAAAAATATAATTTACATATTGTTTCAGGCTCTGATGAGAGGGAGCTAAAATATTTATGTAAAAAATTAGAAATAGATAAGTATTTTCAATCAATTAACGGCTCTCCAACAGAGAAAAATAAATTGGTTGAAAGTGTATTGTTAGATAATGAATATCTTACAAAAGAAACAATTTTAATTGGTGACAGTATTAACGATTATGTAGCGTCAGAGGTAAATAGTATTGATTTTTATGGATTTAACAACACTAGTTTGATTAATATATCAGAACAATATTTAGAGAATTACAAGGGGCTTATATGAATTATTTGGTTACTGGTGCAGCAGGCTTTATAGGATCAGGTATAGCACAAAAATTGTTAGATTCTGGCCATCAGGTTACTACTATTGACAATTTATCTACAGGCTACCAATCCAATATTCCAAAACAGTGTGTTTTTGTCAGGGGAGATGTTAACGATAGTGGTGTTCAGCAATTAAGTGGCGAAAAATTTGACGCCATTTTGCATATAGCAGGCCAATCATCAGGTGAAGTTAGTTTTGAAAATCCAATTTATGATATTGAGAGTAATGTAATTTCTACACTTTGTCTTTTGGATTATGCAGTTAAAACTGGTTGTAAGCGTTTTATCTATGCTAGCACAATGTCTGTTTATGGTGAGCAGGGCAATAAAGAGCAGTTTAGTGAAGTTGATGTGGCAAGGCCAAAATCATTCTACGCTGTTGGCAAGTTGGCCAGTGAACATTATTTGAGAATATATCAAGAACAGCATGGTATTAAATATACAGCATTACGCTATTTTAATGTTTATGGCGAAGGGCAGAATCTCGCAAATCTAAAACAAGGAATGATTAGTATTTATTTAAAGCAATTTATTGACGATACTTTTAAAGAAGTCCAAGTAAAGGGCTCTATTGAGCGTTTTCGTGATTTTTCGCATATTAATGATATTGTGGAAGTGAGCATTGAGGCTATTAATAATAAAGATTTTTACAATCAAATTGTCAATATTGGTACGGGTAAAAAAACCAAAATCAAAGAGATATTACAATTAATGAAAGACTACTTAAAATCAGAAAAAGAAATTATTATATCAGAGGGGACAAAGGGAGATCAATTTGGTATTTATGCTGATGTTAGTAAATTAAATTCACTTTATCCTAGAAACTTTATAAGTTTTGATGAAGGATTGAAAAAAACGGTAAGAGGGGTAGTTGACAATGAAATGTAGAATATGTAATGATAGCGGCAAGTCTCAAACTATTCGAGCAGATCATGTGTTTGGTGGTCAAGATGAGCATAATTTTTGGCAGTGTTCGGAATGTGACGCGATTTATTTATACCCTCCATTAACAAAAACAGAGGAAAAGTATTTTTATAAACAAGAGTTTGAAAAATATATGTCAACACGCGTTGGTGATCATAGGGATTGGTCAAATGCAGAATTACATATTAAAACTAATCAAGACCAAGTGAAGCGTCGATGGAAATTTTTAGAAAGGCATATTTCTAAAAATATAGATGTTTTAGAAATTGGCTGTTCATCGGGCTTCATGTTGGATAGATTCAAATCTAGCGGTTGCAATGTAGTAGGGGTAGAGCCGTCAGGAGAGTTTTTAGAATTCATAAAGAGCAAAGGGTATGTGGCTTATGAAACATTAGAGGAAGTTAAGAAAAAATTTGATTTAATTTGCCATTTTTTTGTTTTTGAGCATATTGCAGACCCATTTGATTTTTTAGAAAAACAAATGGCAATATTGAATGAAGGTGGCGTGATTATTGCCGAGATTCCATCTGCTACCGACTCATTAACTTCTATCTATAATATTGATGCTTTTGAGAAATTTTATTGGTCTATTGCACATCATTATTATTACACACCAAAATCACTAAAGTATGTGCTTGATAAGATGGATTTGAATTATGAGTTAATTCCTGAGCAAAGATATGATTTATCTAACCACATTACATGGATGACAGATGGAAAGCCTGGAGGGCAGTCTAGATTTGACAATATTTTTAGTGACGAGTTAACTAAAAAATACAAACAAGATTTGAAAGATAATTGGCTATGTGACACTATTTTTCTTAAGATATATAAGTAAATATGGTTTTTTTTGCAATTAAAAAACAAACGAAAATTTTTTATTTATGAAAAATTTAAAAACCATATATTTTGTTTGTTCACCTAGCTTAGGAATTTTGGATAATTGGCTTCCGGTTATACATAAATTGAGAACTAAATATCCAAATTCAGAATTAGTTTGCATTATCACAAAACCTGGAACGGCTGAAGTAATAGATTTGAGTAATATCTTGATTAAAATTGCTGACGATTTGTTTGATTTGATAGTTTACAAATCAAATGCAGAACAGTGGTTTGAGTGTATTTCTTTTGGCGCTGCAAAGGCACAAAATACACCATCATCTCTAAGAAGATTTATATTTTTATTTAAAAAAGTTTTTTTAAGATACCGGTTGTTATCCCCATTATTGTGTGTTGTTAGATTGATATATGGGCTTTTAGATTTTTTTTCGCCCAAGAAAAAGATTAAATTAAATAAGTTTGAAACCCAAGATAGTGTTGTACTATATGATGTTTATGAGGAGACTAAAGAATACAATAGAGAATTATTGGAACATTTTATAGGTGTGTCTAAATTTTCTATTAGTCATGGCGCTCATATAGAGCAAAAGACAATAGAACATAATCGTATTACTAACTTGAGTAGAGTCTCTGATGAGGTAAATGTTTTTTTGTTCTCTAAAGACGAAAAGGAATTTTATAAAAATACATACTCTCTTCAAGATTCTAATATTTTTATTGTTGGAGTGCCAAGGCACAATCAGGAGTGGGCTTCGTACTTATACTCTATGTCCAATGATAAAGAGCAAGAATGGGATCAATACATATTTTTTATTTCTCGAACCGTGTCTGAGTATTTACCGTTAGATAGGAAGATACAAGCAATTCGAGACATAAAAAAACTAGCATTTGAGAATCTTGATTTAAAGATTATAATTAAACTCCATCCTAAAGAACATTCAAGTGGGTTATATGAAAAAATTCTTGGCAAAGATAATTATGGCATTAAGTGGAAATTTTCAAGCGCCCATCCATTTTTATTAGGAAAACGTTGCGCCTTCGCAATTACCTTGTTTTCTGGAGTATCGGTTGATATGGCAGCACTAAATGTTCCAACTATAGAATGTCTTAACCTTCATGGATTGAAAAAGTTTGATAATAAAGACTCATTGAAAGACGAAAATGGCGTTTCTGTACTAGAGTACCGTCATATGAAGATAGTTCTGGGGTCAAGTAACTATGATCAACTAAAAAGCCAAGCTAATTACATTATGAGTAATCGTTCTGTAGTTATAAATAAATTTTACAAGAGATATTGCGAGTTATATGCAAAACCGGATAAATCTATCTCCTTGATCGTTGATCAAATTACCAAGGATAGTAATCACTAAATATTTTTTTCAAAAAAAATAATGTTGAAAATTAGATAAAATTGGTTCAACTAAAACAAAGTAAGTAAACTCTACAATTAGAGAATTTAAAAAATACAGGAAAATAAATGTTAACTAATTCTTCAATTTTAATTACTGGTGGAACAGGGTCTTTTGGTCACACTTTTATACCAATGACTTTGAAAAAATATAATCCTAAAAGATTGGTTGTATTTTCTCGTGACGAAATGAAACAGTGGGAAATGGCCAAGCTATTTAAAGATGACCCAAGAGTTAGATTTTTGATTGGTGATGTGCGTGATAAAGATAGATTGTATCGTGCATTAGATGGCATTGACTATGTTGTACATGCCGCAGCCACTAAGATTGTACCTACTGCAGAATACGACCCATTTGAGTGTGTAAAAACCAATGTCTTTGGCGCAATGAATCTGATTGATGCTTGCATAGATAAAGGCGTTAAGCGTATTGTTGCATTATCTACTGATAAAGCCAGTAGCCCCGCTAACCTTTATGGCGCCACTAAATTAACTTCTGATAGATTGTTTGTTTCTGGAAATTCTTATAGTGGTAGTCATGAAGCAAGATTCTCAGTAGTAAGATATGGCAATGTGATGGGCTCTCGTGGCTCTGTTATACCATTCTTTATGTCGATTGCAGAGGATGGGGTGCTGCCAATCACAGATAACCGTATGACTCGCTTTATGATTTCTTTGGAAGAGGGTGTTGAGTTAGTATGGCACGCTTTTGAAGACATGGAAGGGGGTGAAATTTATGTTAAGAAAATCCCCTCTATGAAGGTTACCGATGTGGCATTGGCAGTTGACGAGAGTGCCAAGCAAGAAGAAGTTGGTATTCGTCCAGGTGAGAAGCTACACGAGCAAATGATTGGGCCAGAAGATGCGATTTATACTTATGAATATCCAGAATATTTTAAGATATTGCCTTCTATTAATAAATGGAGTGACGATCCAAAAAGAATTGGAGGTGGTGTTAAAGTTAATCCAAATTTTGTATATAGCTCTGACAACAACGCAGAATGGATGGAAATTTCAGAACTCCAAGATTGGATTGAAAAAAATCGTAATAAAATCGGTAATATTTAGAAGTGATACCATACGGTAAACAGAGTATTAATCAAGCCGACATTGATTCAGTTGTTAATGTTTTGCAATCGGATTTTCTAACCCAAGGCCCACAAGTCCCTTTGTTTGAAAAAACAGTTGCTGGTTATTGTGGTGTAGAATTTAGTGTGGCTGTGAATAGTGCAACATCTGCCTTACACATTGCCTGTCTTGCGCTAGGTCTTGGAAAAGGTGATTATTTATGGACAAGCCCAAACTCTTTTGTTGCTTCTGCTAACTGTGGTTTGTATTGTGGTGCAAAGGTTGATTTTGTTGATATTGATCAGAAAAAATACAATTTATCAGCTGTGGAATTAGAGCAAAAATTAATTCAAGCAAAGAAGGGCAATAGACTTCCAAAGATTGTAATCCCTGTTCATTTCGCTGGACAATCTTGCGATATGAAGAAAATTCATTCACTCAGCCAAGAGTATGGTTTTAAAATTATTGAAGATGCTTCTCATGCCATTGGTGGTAAGTATTTGGACAAACCAATTGGTGGCTGCCAATATTCTGATATTACTGTATTTAGCTTTCATCCAGTTAAGATTATAACAACTGCGGAAGGTGGATTAGCAACTACGAATTCTAAAGAACTTGCTGAAAAAATGCAGCTTTATCGTAGTCATGGGATTACTCGTGACGAGAGTTTGATGACAAATAAGCCTGATGGTGATTGGTATTATCAACAAGTTGATCTAGGCTTTAATTATCGTATGACTGAATTACAAGCGGCTTTAGGCGTTAGCCAAATTCAAAGACTTGATGAATTTGTTTCTAAGCGTCATATTCTTCAAGAAAGGTATAGCTCGCTATTAAATGGCCTTCCAATTTTAAAGCCTTATCAAGATAAAGATAGCTATTCTGCATTGCACTTGTATCCGGTTCAAGTTGATTTGGATAGTGTTGATAAAAGTCGCCAACAAATTTTTGATGAACTTAGACAGAATGGTATTGGCGTTAATGTACATTATATTCCAATTCACACTCAGCCATATTATCTCCAATTTGGTTTTAAAGTAGGGGATTTTCCTAATTCAGAGGCTTATTACCATAGGGCAATAAGTATCCCCTTATCTCATGTTATGACAACAAAACAACAAGATAAGATTCTAGATGTACTGAAGCAGGCTTTACAATGAATATATGTGTAATACCAGCAAGAGGTGGGAGCAAGCGTATTCCGAGAAAAAACATTAAAGAGTTTAATGGTAAGCCGATTATTGCATACTCTATTGAGGCCGCCCTAAAAAGCAACTGCTTTGACCAGGTTATTGTTTCTACTGATGATGTTGAAATTGTAGAGGTTGCAAAAAAATATGGTGCCCAAGTGCCATTTATTAGACCAACTGAATTGTCTAATGATTATGCTGGCACAATTCCAGTCATAAAGCATGCTATTGAATGGCTTGAGGAGAATAATAACTCTATTGAGAGCGTGTGTTGTTTATATGCAACCGCGCCATTTATTCAACCTCAAACAATATCTAGGGCGTTTCAGCAGTTACAAGAATCAAAGACCGATTATTGTTTTAGCGCAACAAGCTTTACCTTTCCAATTCAAAGAGCAATACGAATTACCCGAGATGACAAAGTGGAGATGTTTTATCCTGAGTATTTTAACGTTAGATCTCAAGATTTAGAAGAAGCTTATCATGATGCAGGACAGTTCTATTGGGGTAAAGCGCAAGCCTTTAAAGATGAGTTGCCGATTTTTTCTGAAGTTGCAACCTCTTATATTCTTCCAAGATATCTAGTACAGGATATTGACACTAAAGAGGACTGGATAAGAGCTGAGGCCATGTATAAGACTTTACAAGAAACTGGCGTATTATCATGAAGGTTGTTTTTCGTGTTGATGCTTCTTTGAAAATGGGGATGGGTCACGTGATACGTTGTTTAACTTTAGCTCAGGCATTAAAAGAAAATAGTATTAACGTTGAATTTATTTGTCGTCAACATGAAGGAAATTTGGTTAACAAGATTTTCTTGAGCGGGTTTAATGTTTACGAGATAGGGTCATCAAAAAAGAGAGAAGTTGACAACAAATTAACACATTCTAATTGGCTGGGAGTGACCCAAAAACAAGATGCTAATGATTGTATCGACATACTCAAATCAGAGAAAATTAATTGGTTGATTGTCGATCACTATGCATTGGATGAAGATTGGCAGTGCGAACTTAAGCCATATTATGAAAATTTAATGGTGATTGACGATTTAGCTGATCGAAAGCACCAGTGTGATATTTTGCTTGATCAAACATTTGGTCGTCAACAGAAAGATTATCTGTCACTTGTTCCCACAGGTTGTGAATTATTATTAGGTTCAAAATATGCGTTACTTAGGCCTGAATTTGTTAGGTGGAGGCCATATAGTTTGGAACGTCGCAATAAGCCAAAGTTAAGTAAGTTACTTATCAACATGGGTGGTGTTGATGTTGATAATGTTACTGGGGAAGTTTTGAAAGAGTTAAAAACATGTAATTTACCAAGTGATATGAGTATTATTGTTGTAATGGGAGCAGCAGCCCCCCATGTAGAAAATGTTCGAGCTGTGGCGGGTACTTTACCTTACAAAGTAGAAGTGAAGGTTGATGTGGATAATATGGCTGAAATTATGGCAAATGCTGACTTGGCAATTGGTGCAGCTGGCGCCACCACTTGGGAAAGATGCTGTTTGGGGTTGCCAACTATTCAAATTGTTATTGCTGAGAATCAAAATACAATCGCTAAATCTCTTGTAAAAAAGGATGCGATTAAGCTCTTGCAAGACAGAAAAGAATTGTCCAAAATGGTAAGTAATGCAACAAGTTGGATGAAAGATGTTAGTGATATTGCTCAACAGATTTCGGATGGGTTGGGATTGACAAGAGTTATGAATTCAATAATAGATAAGAAATTATGAATATTTCAATATTAATTACATCTAAAGAGCACCCTGTAAATACCTATATAAATAAATGGGTAGAAAAAAATAAGAGCCATCAAATAAGTGTCATTCATTCAAAGGAAGAATTGACATCTGGCGATATTCTATTTCTAATCTCATGTTCTGACATAATATCGAAAGTAGAAAGAAGCGAATTTAAGAAAACTCTGGTTATTCATGCAAGTGACTTGCCACATGGTAGAGGGTGGAGTCCATGTGTGTGGGAAATTATCAATGGAGCAACTGATATTACTTTAAGCTTATTGGAAGCGGAGGATAAAGTTGACACTGGAGATATTTGGAAAAAGGTGATTGTTCCAATTCCAAAAACAGCACTTTTTGACGAAATTAATGAACTAATTTTTAATTCAGAACTAGATTTGATGGATTTTTCAATTGCAAATTACAAGACTGTAAAGCCAAAAAAACAGCTTAATATTGACAGCACTTACTGGCCGAAAAGATCGCCAAATGATAGTGAGATTGATATAAATAAAGGAATATCTGAGCAGTTTAATTTAATAAGAGTGTGTGATCCAGATCGATTTCCGGCATTCTTTTACAAGGATGGGAAGAGGTTTAATATAACGATTAAGAGGCATGATGGATAGTTTTATTGCAATTAATGGTAGAAAAATTGGCAACAACTTTTCACCTTATATCATTGCAGAAATGTCGGCAAACCATAATGGTGATATTAATAATGCATACAAAATTATAGATATGGCAAAGTCATCTGGTGCTGATTGCGTAAAGTTGCAAACCTACACTCCTGATACTTTAACAATAGATAGTAAATTGCCTGATTTTCAATTAACAGATGGACTTTGGGCTGGGCAAAGCTTATATGAATTATATAAAGGTGCATTTATGCCATGGGAGTGGCATAAGCCTTTATTTGACTATGCAAAGAAAGTTGGTATTACAATATTTAGCTCACCTTTTGATAATGCTGCAGTTGATTTGTTAGAGGATTTAAATACGCCAGCATATAAGATTGCTTCATTTGAAGCGGTGGATCTTCCTCTGATAAAGTATGTGGCCCAAACAGGAAAGCCTATAATTATCTCAACAGGCATGGCAGACGCTAAAGAAATTCAGGAGGCAATTGAAGCTGCACGAGAAGGTGGGTGTAAAGAATTAGCCATACTGCATTGTGTGAGTGGCTATCCTGCACCATCAAGCGATTACAAT
>Ga0233441_1001650_pt1 | contig 18681 bp, 12 predicted proteins | sample SI_123_September_4_FD_182781 | JGI IMG/M metagenome (GOLD analysis project Ga0233441, IMG submission 182781) | Seawater microbial communities from Saanich Inlet, British Columbia, Canada - SI_123_September2016_135_MG | ecosystem: Environmental > Aquatic > Marine > Inlet | place: Canada: British...
GAGCAGGCTAGTTGTGCCAATACCAAGGCACTGATAACCCCAACAAATACAAAAACTTTTTTCTTCATGGCATTCTCCTTTTACCTGAGTGCGCATCAGCGGGCTGACTGATGCACTTGACTTTCTGCTTCCAGTCTATGCCAAAGTTGTTCAGAAATTGTTCAGGCATAATTGCCGAGTTGTAAAATCTTCTGCCATACACTTGTTGGTTGTCACTGACACGCCAGCTCATCTATCCAGCCTTTCAATCTCTTACATCCGTGGACAGGGATATAAGGTAGCAAGCCATAATTTCCCTGCAACTTTTTTGTTCCAGCCCTGTATTGTTAATAGAGAAGAATATCGCACCCGATCACGAGTAACGCTTGTGCGTCATTGATCAGGACGTATTCGAAGAAGGAAGTTCCTGATGTCTGGGAAAAGTTACACTCGGGAGAATTAGATGAAAAGAAAATGGCTTGTAGTTATCGGAATAGTTGTTGTGCTCTTATTCAGCGGCTGCGCTCAAGAAACACAAGAAGCAATGGAAGATACAATCGTCATTAGAGAAGAGACTATTGAAGTATCATCGAACTTTCCAAAAATCGCTAGTTGGGTTGCTAAAAAGGATGAAATTATTACGAGCGGAAAGCCTTACAGTTTCGTTATGGGTGATTGGTTTACTGCAGAAGAAGCCGAACAAATTAAATCAAAAAATCCCGACGCGAAACTTCTTGCCGGAGCAACCATTAACTGGGTTCATGACAGCAGTGCATATAAAGGGTATATAGAAACTCTGGGAAATTTTGGCAAGAGCAAACCAATTAAAATAAAAGAAGATATGTATTTAATAAAGCCAAATGGTCAAAGATGTGCCTTTGGCTGGTCTTCTGGGGAATTCAATCAAGGCGAATTCTATGTTATGGATCTAAGAAATTCTGAGTGGATTGAACTGATAACTTCTTTTTACAAAAATATTTTAGATCAACCCCATCATGATGGAATTACTATTGATATGATATCAGATGCATCTCCCTGTCCCGAAGCAATAAGTGATAAAGAGTGGCAGGATGAAACTATCAATATTCTCGTAAGTATAAAGAATCTTAATTCAAAAAATAAATTAGTGATTATTAATTCTGGCGGAGATATTAAATATGTAGCCAAGTACGCTGAATTCTTTGATGGCTATCTTATGGAAAAATTTCTTAGCACGAAGCCATTCAAGCCAGGCTGGCCACTTGGGGCAACTTTTACTGATGGTCTAAAGGCTGCGGACAGCAATCACATTGTTATTTACGATGTTGATACTGATGACACAGGAGAAAAGGATTTAGAAAAAATGAGATTGGGATTAACCTTGAGTTTGCTTAACGATAACACTTATTTTACTTATGATTTTGGTCCGAGGGATCACGGACAAGCATGGTGGTTTCCTGAATATGATGCTGAACTGGGAGAGCCGTTAGGAAAATACTACAAAAAAGATGATGGTTATTATAGAGAATTTGAAAATGGCATAGTAGTATGCTCGCCAGTATCAGACATAATTGTTATTTTTGATGAGGAATATACTGATATCACAACAAATATAAAATCAACTTCTTTCACCATTGCAAAGGGTGATGGGAGAATATTTATTAAATAATAATAGAGGTGCCCATTATGAAAACAAGACCCTTATTGATGTTGGCTGTTATCACAGTTGTTTTTATTAGTGGATGTTCAAATAAGGAAACCCAGCAGCAGCAAAATAATGCGCAACAAGACAAGCAGCATCAAACTACAGGATTGAGAAAAGGAGTAAGTGTTTCTCCAAGAAGTTTCGAGGGGGATGACTTCGTAAATTTCCTGGAAAAAGTCAAAGAAACACAAGATGTTTTATTGTGGGCCGGTGATTGGATTGAAGTTCATGAAGAAAAAGCTCCTAAAACCTTTTCAGAGTTGGCAGCGCAGTACGATTATATTCCAATAATTGAAGTTGGGCATTATATCCAAGAATCTGGAGAGTTATTCCGGCCTCTCACTGAAGAAAACAAACAGATATATCAAGACAGCACAATAGAATTTGTAAAGGAATATAAACCAAAGTATTTTGGCATGGGGGTTGAGATAAATATCTTTGCCGAAAAAAATCCTGATGCTTTTGAAGAATTTGTCCCTTTTTACAATGAAGTTTATGATGCAATTAAGGAAGTTTCCCCAGAAACCAAGGTTTTTACAGTATTCCAGCTCGAGAAGATGAAAGGGCTTAAGATGTGGGAAATAGAAGAAAGCAAACCCCATTGGGAGATGGTCGATCATTTTAAAACAGATATTGTTGCCTTCACAACCTATCCTGGAATTTTTTACAGAGATGTTTCAGATATTCCTGATAATCATTACACTGAAATAAAAACCCATACGACAAAGCCAATTGCTTTTATGGAGATTGGCTGGCATAGTGCAGCATCCCCAATGGGATGGGAAAGTTCTGAAGAAGAGCAAGCAGAATTCATAAGAACATTCAATGATTTGACCAAAGACTTAAATGTGGAGATAGCTGTCTGGAGTTTTATGTATGATATTGATATATTTGAACCCTTTAACACAATGGGGTTGATTAGTAATGAAGGAAAAGAGAAATTAGCCTGGCAGGAATGGATAAAATAAAATCTTAGAGCAACCTACGGCAGTTGAATCGTTTCCGATTCCATCACAATATCGGGGTCATCCCAGCCTTTTTGTTCCATCAATTCAATAAAAGCTCGGCGGAAGAGTAACCGCACAGAGACTTCCGAAGTCTTCAAGACTTCGGAAGTCTGGAAGACGTAGGTTGTGGTATCACTTCTCATCGCCGGGATTCTGTTGTCGGAGAGAATACGAGTAGGGTTCCAGTAGGCGCCGGAGGGGGAGATTTCAGTCCACATTTCTTCGAGGATTTTTGCATAAGCTGTGCCAGGTAAACCTGCGTAGTAGCCTTTATCGGAATTCCCAACGCCACCCCATTCGGGGATGGTATTTCCTTCGAGCAATGTCAGTTTTTCGCCATTTTCGTCTGTGACTTCCACGAGAAGGATGAGATGTCGGAGGGGTGAATCGGTGGGGATGTGATGCCCCGTTTTGTCGTTGACTAATTCAACTTCGACGACGATCGTGTCATCAGTTTGGTCGGCGTTTACCTTCATGGTGAGGGCATTTTGCAGGAGTTCCGTATCCGCTGCGCCAGGCATTTTGTGGCTAAAGATGGTGGAGGGGTCACGTTCGAGACCGCCCGCTTCGGGGAGAACGAAGTAAGTATTGCCAAGACGAGGCATGTGGCAATCTTGGCAGGTCTGTCCAGTTTCGGGGTCGGCATAGGGGCTTTCTAGCCATTCGCCGAAGGAGTTGTAGATGGGCGTATCCCAGAAGGCGGAAAAATGACAGGGGGCGCAGAATTGACTCTGGTTTTGGAGGGGGGAGTAGGTATCTTCTCCGGGGGCAACATCATCGAGGGGGCCGATAAAAAGTTGATGGTCAGCAGGTGGGCGGCGAAATTCAAGGGATAAAACTCCCGGCATATTGGCGCTGGGCAAGCCGGTTGCAGGGTCGAGACGTACATCCCAGATCTTGTGGCAAAAATCACAGGAAATTCCTTCCAAGTCAACGCCCGTTAAGGATGTAGGGTCAGTTCCATAGGGATCATCTATTGCTGCAAGGGGGGTATGGCAGGCAGCGCAGTTTCCGGCTGTTTCGGGGAAATCCAATTTGTAGCCGGGCCCATAATAGGGTTGGGTGAGATCAGGACGTAGCGGAAACGAACCATAATCTCGGCTGTAACCGTATCGTGTCAGTGGACTCTGATTGCCGCCAATATCTTGCCCTGTGTACATTGTTAGAAAACGGTGGTTTCTTGCTGTTTGAGCGTGGGCATCCTGCAACCACTCGTCCACAGGCAGGCTAAAATCAAATTTGCTGTTCTCCTGACTATGACAGGCCGCACAGCCTTGGTCTTCGCCTTCGCCAGAATGGTATGTAGAGGGCAGCCATTCGTATTCGGGGTTATCTTCCGCGGTATGCGCTTCCAGATAAATCTCGACATCTTTGCCCGGGTTCGCTTCTACGCCAGCGATGTAGTATCCAGATGCCCAAGCCGTGATATAAGCCACATCATCGGCATGCACAGCAAACTGGCCCTGCCCATCCGAGATAGTGTACGCATCTGCCGTCTGAATACGAACTGTGGCTCCAGGCACAGGGCCATTAGAATCTATAACTCTGCCAGAGATTTTATTTGCGCTACACCCAGATGCCACTAACGTAAAAGTTAAACTAACAAAGCAAAGGCGAACTAGGTTCATTTTGTTTTATGCCGCCACATCCAAGCTGTGGCAATCAGCGCAAGAGGCGCTACACTCCCTAAACACGGGATGGCAGGCTGAGCGCCCGACGAGTCGTTTTCGGCACTACTATTTATTGTTACCACCCCTTCTGGAGGGGCACCGCTCAAATCCAGTCGTAAGACCCCATCTTCGTTTGTGCCAACATAAAGATGTTGCCCATCTGCTGAAACAGCAAGGCTCCTTGTAGCTCGAGATCGTAAGCCCTCATTGATTTTTATCCACATATTTCCCCCATCTGTAGACCGATAAACGCCACTAAATAGGTCGCTGGCATAAATAGTCTCTGAGTTAGTTGGGTCAAAAACAATATCATGCATCGACCCATTTGGCTCTAGTCCAGCAATGCTATGTTGCCAAGTTACACCACCATCGATGCTACGATAAATACCATCGCGCTCAACTCCGACCAAGATTTTCTGCGAGTCAGATGGGTCTACAGCAACAACGTGGATTTTGTTATTTTCTACTTTCACTGAAACCATCGTCCATTTTTTTCCGCCATCTACAGATTCAAATAAGCCAACTTCAGTTGCGGCATAAACATGCTGTGCATCATCATGTTCCACTGCAACATCAAAGATATTTATCTGCTTTATTTGTGGGTCATCCGACAAGTCCCAGGATGCTCCGCCATCATTCGAAATCAATATTCCAACAGGAGTCGTTTCACAGTTAATTTCGTGAGAGAGAAGACAATTTTCATGCCCAAAACCAATATAAAGGGTCTTAGCATCAGATGGAGCGAATGCGATCGTTGGAGCCATCGGGCTAATTAGTTCTTCAGAGATACCCTGACCTACCAAAACCTGCATAGACCAGCGCACCACCCAGCTTTTCCCACCATCCTTCGACTCTAATATCTTATGCTTCGCTACCAGCACATGATTGCTATCAGTCGGATCTACTGCAATCCCTTGGCTGGGCATATTTGCTAACCCAGGAGGTGGGTTTTTCAATCCCTGCCAGGAAGTTCCAGCATCATCACTGCGCCAAAGTCCACCAAAGCCGGCAACATAAATTCGCTCTGGTTCAGAAGGCGCAATGGAAAGGCCAAAGATTTGTGCACCTGTATATCCTTGGCTGGCATTTATCCACGTCTTCCCAGCATCTTCCGATAAGAAATTTCCGCCACCATAATTATTAACAAAGAGACGGTCCGTATCTCGTGGATCGCATTGCATATCAATAGGGAAACCAACCGAAACACTGGGGGGACCCCAAGGGCTGGCAGTGACTTGCCAAGTTACACCAGAATCTTCACTTCGATAGATAGAATCTTCACTGCCCGCATAAACGATATCAGGATCAGATGGACATATATCTACGGAAGAAAAAACTTCAAAGGCCGCCAATGTTTGCGTCCAGTTTTCTCCGCCATCAGTCGTGCGATATATACCCATAGGACTGGGTTGGCCCTCACTTTGCAAACGTTCAAGATAAGGAAGCGTATCTGGCTCAAATAGATGCCCCGCTGCTGCCAGCAAAATATCCGGATTATCGGGATGCATATAGAGACTGCCGATGTACAAGTTCCGCAGACCGTTCTCCTTTCCCAATATTCGCCAACTTTGTCCCCCGTCTGTCGACTTCAGAATGCCCAATCCACCAAAAGGATCTTCCAGCGAATCATTATCCCCAACGGCACCACGATCAAAGATACCGGTCGAAACATAGAGTACATCTGTATTACGTGGATCGACCCACAAATAGCGTGCCAAGCTGGAAGGCATATCGCCCTCCCAGAGGGTATCCCAACTTTCCCCTGCATTGGTCGTATGATAGACCACCCCTCCCGTCCCGCTCTTCCATGTTCCCTGGCCCTGTTCTGTTGCAGATTCGTCGGTCACTTCAGCCATGGCATAGACAATATCTGAAGAAGTTGGATCAACCGTGATCCCCCGAAAAGTTAGCCCATCATATTTGATGGAAATTCCGTTATCGCGCTCGACCCAAGTCTTGCCACCGTCTTTTGAACGGTAGAGATGGCCCGTATCAACAGTGCCCGCCCAGATAATCTGCGAGTTATTTGGATCGACTGTCAAACAGAATACCCCGATCGCGTCCCCTGTTGGGCCAGACTGCCCGGGAATGCCGATATTACTCGCTTGCCATGTGTAGCCATTATCCACACTGACATGCACACCACCATGCGAGTCAGTCACATACCAAATATTCGGATCATCAAAGCTATAGCGGATATCGTAGCCTGTCCCTCCGGGAGGGCCCCCAAGACGCACCCATCGAAGCTCTGAACTTGATAAAGGAGGAGAAATAGTTGGAGCCGTAGAAGGTACTTCTTCGGTTTCTGGTTCGACCATGTCAGGATCAACTTCATCAGGTGCAGAAGATATATCTTCTGCAATAAGCTCGAAGCTATCAATCTCTATCGCCGTCTCAGTAAAGGTTTCGATGGAGATGCCTCCCACCTCCATTGGGGTATTCACAAGAATAGCTGGCTGTCCGTTGATCAAAACTCGATGCTCGTCCCCGATTACATAAATACTCAACTGAAACCATTCCCCGGCTGGAATGAACTCCATCTCTGTCGCGGCCACTTCTTCTAATGCCCCAGCATTTTCATGTTGTAGAGAAATTCTAGATGCACTATTTAGCAGATGATAGGCATTACCTTCGTGATTGCCATAGCTAATCACAAAATCTCCTTCTCCAACACGGCGAAGGAGAATAGAAAGCTCCATATTTCCCCATGCCCCAGGAGCGGCGACGAAACTCTCTGCGGGGATAGACAAGATCCCATCCCGAACTTCAACACCCGGGCTTTGCTCCCAGCCAGAGAGCTCAGGATCATCGAAAGTTTCGGTAAAGCCTCCGTTCTGCGCAAAGGCAATTGTTGAAATACCAAAGAGAATAAGTAGCGTGACGAATACCCCAAAGAAGTTTTTTCGTATCATAGTAAGACCCTCCCGTCATAGTAGCTTTTATAGGATATGACATATATAGCTTATTATGACACAGGGAAAATATAAATCAAGTTTTATTGGTTAAGAATATCGTTTCAAATTGGTCTTTTAAAAAAAAGACCATGCAAGCTTTTTGAACCCTTGCATGGTCTGCTATCTATTGCGCTGATTTAATTACTCATAAGCCAGCGTATCTCTTACGGTCAACCTAGAAGCTCTTCGAGCGGGAAGTGCGCTAGCCAAGATTGCCAGGCCCAGCGTTATCGCGAGCCAGGTCACGATTCCCTGCACGCCAAAGGTGAATTGTAGTGGGGTTTTGAAGATCGCTAAGCCCACACCATAAACCAGTGCAGATGTGATCGGGGCAGAGAGAAGGATCCCGCCCGTCCAACTGAGCAAGCCGATAAATAAACCTTCGACCAAAACGATTTTCTGGATGTCGAAATTCGACGCACCGATGGCGCGCATTACGCCAATTTCGCGAGTCCGCTCGAGGGTGTTGATACTCATCGTGCTCATCAGCCCCAAGCCGCCAACGATGGCTGTTAATATCGCCATCACCAGCATAAAGTAGACCAAAACATCGGTTTGTTGGGTTTGTTGCAAACGCCACTCTGCTGCTAATTCGATATTGCTGACCTGGATCTGTTTCTCGTCCAATAAAGTTTGTAATTGTTGTCCGATCGCGGCGACAATGGCCGGGTCATCTTCACTGGTGATAATGCGCAGCGAATATACATCGCCGGGGGAGTTAATTAAATGGCTCACATACTCATAATTGACATAAACCAAAGGCGGAATAACATTGCCGGGGATATTGTAAACGCCGACGATTTTCCATTCTGATTCTCTTTCGAGAATATTGAGTTTGATCGTATCGCCCACTTTCAGGTCGGGTCGCACGCTGAGTAAGTGGTTGCCGATCACAATCGCGTTTTCGTCACCGGGCATGAGCCAACGCCCTTCGGTTAGGATAGGCTCTATCAGGGTCGAATCCGCTGGTGGGGCAACGAGAGCAAGTTCATTTGCGGTCGTTTCGTCCGCCGAGATGATCTCGCCACCGAGCATCATCCACCCCTCGATACTCTCCACGCCGGGCACCGATTCGACAATCCCAGCAACTTTTTCATAACGATATGCACGGTCAAAAGAGACGTTGATGTCTGCGAGGAAGTATTTTTCCACATCCCGCATGGTTTGGTCGAAAGTGCCAAAAAGATTCATCACGCCGACGAAGATAGCACCCGCCAAAACCAAAGTGGATAATGTGAGCGCGAGACGCATTTTGCGGCGGAAAGTATTGCGGATCGATATCCGCACCGGGCGTGAGAGAAATCTCGAATCTTTTGCCTGCTTTTTGGCTTGCTTCACGCCTGTATTGCCTAGCCCATAATCGCTTAAGGCTTCCCGAACGGTGATGCGTACCGTATTCCACATCGGGAAAACTGCCGCAAGTAACGGGATAATAAAAGCAACCACTGCCTGTTGAATGACGGTCTGCGGAAAGATGGTGAAAGCACCAACATTAAAGTTGAGCCAAGTAGCCATACCCTCGAGAACAACGACGCTCAAAAACGCAGATAGCGGTACAGAGATTGCAAATGCGGCTGCGCCAAAGGATAAGATCAAGACGATATACATCGCCATGATCTGCCTGTTTCGTCCGCCGATCGCTTTCATGATGCCGATCTGCTTGCTATGCTGAGACATAAGCGAAACGATGGTGTTGACCACGAGAAATGCGCTCAAAGCAACTGTTAGCCAGCCGAGCACGCCAAGAACAACAATCATGCCTTGGGTTACGTCCCAAGCAAAGTGATGACCAGGGTTGAAAATAAGAATAAAGTAGGTCGTGCCGCCACCTTTTTCGAGACGGTCTGAGACGGCTTGCGTCACATCAGAAACATGCTGCTGATCGGTGGGATTTTCTGCCACACTGAGATTGAGCTTGGTGTAATACTCAGATGTGCCCCCCATCCACTCGAGAGTGTTGGGGTTCACAAAAGCTTGGGCCTGTCCCATCATGGCGTAGGGAATGGTTGTGACGCTATGGACATAACCCGCAAGGCGCAATTGGCGCATTTTTCCGCTACTGAGTTCAATATTGAGCATATCGCCAATTTCATAGCCCAAAGATTTTGCCGTCTCATCAAGCAGAACTTCTTTGTCGCTTATTGTGGGTAAAATTGTTTCATTGGGGTTGTCTGGCTTAAGCAAATTGACGGTAATTTCGGCGGGGTCTTTGATCCCGTCAAAATTGATAACCACTTTCTTGCCATCATCCTGAACAAGTTGAGCGATCACGTCGCTGCGACCTTCAATTGCTCCAACGCCTTCAATATCTTGCAGTGCAGCGAGCATATCATCATCAACAGGGGAAACGTAAAGCGTCGCTTCAGAGGGGTTTGCAGAGAGAAAATCTGCATCCATATCCCTGTTCATTTGCAAGCCGAGAGTATTATTTAGCCCAACTGCAAAAGTCCCGGCGATGATGGTCAGGATCATCAAAAAAGTACGGGTTTTATTGCTCCAGAAATCTGCCCAAACTTTTTTCCAGCGGCTGCTCATGCTTTTACTCCGTTGGGTTTGTCGCTGACGATCTTTCCATCTGCAATCAGTGCAACACGGGAAGCTCGTTTCGCCATTTCATTATCATGCGTGACGATAATGATGGTTTTCCCCTGTGCGATCAAGTTGTTAAAAAGTTCAAAAACACGCTCGGCCGTTTTCGAGTCGAGATTGCCAGTTGGTTCATCAGCGATGATGACAGGGGGATTATTTGCTAATCCACGCGCGATGGCGACGCGTTGTTGCTGTCCACCAGAGAGTGCGGAGGGCAGTTTATAGGCATGGTCTGCTAATTCCATTTGTTCAAGGAGTTCTAACGCGCGTTCTTTGCGTTCATTTTTGGGGAAGGTTTTGCAGAAATCCATCGGGAGCATGATATTTTCGACCACAGAGAGCATCGGTAATAACTGGAAGAATTGAAAAACAATCCCCAGATTGATCCCACGCCAGCGTGCCATCTTGTTTTCGCCTAATTCATGGACAGCGGTTTCATTCACCCAAACCTCACCTGCTGATGGGCGGTCGATGCCAGTCACCATATTCAGTAGCGTTGTCTTTCCGCTACCTGATTTTCCGATCACGCTGACGAATTCGCCGGCTTTGATATCCAAATCTACATTCACAAGAGCAGGGAAATCGCCCACCGCTGTTTTGTAGAGTTTGTCCACGCCGCGTAGGGAAATAAGCGGGTAGCCATTTGATTCGGCAGGCTTTTTGCCGTTTTTCGTAAAGGGTAAGGTAAGCATAATTGTCTCCAAGTTCGCCCCCCTCTAACTCCCCCCGCAAGCGGAGGGAGAACAGTTCCTCCCCCGTGAACGGGGGAGGCTAGGTGGGGGCGGGGCAAAGTTACTCTACAAACTCAACTAAAGCCGTCATACCCCAGCGCATATTTGGGTGCGTTTCATCGAGAGAAATCGTCACTTCGTAGACAACATCGCCCTGGCTTTCGGCAAAAGTCTGTCCAATGGAGAGTACCGTGCCTGTTAGCGGGGATTCGGGCATTGCGTCAAGCGTAATGGTCACTTTTTGGCCTTCGGAGACCTTGACCACATCCAATTCTGTTAGATCGGTAGTTACTACCTGCCAATTGGAAAAGTCGGCGACTGTAGCGGATGCCTGCCCCATAGCAACGGATTCGCCTTCCTTGACATCAAGGCTTGCTACCGTTCCTCCAATCGGGGTGCGGAGTTCGGCATCTGCCAGCGCAGATTCTGCGGTGGAAAGATTACGTTGCGCCGCAATATCTTCGCCAGAAAGGAGGTTTTCATGGTCTGCTTGCGCTTGGGCCAAACGAACTTTTGCAGATTCTAGATCTGCCTCTCTGCTCATCCATTCGAGGGCTTGGTTATAATCTGCCCAGGCATCTTCGAGGGCATCGGCTAGAATTTTGACATATCCGCGCGGGTTATCGTAGCCAAAATAAGGGTCATAATCAGCACGGGCTTTGTCTACGATAGTTTTCATCTCAGCCGCGGCTTCTTCTGGGGTCATGCCATCAAAGTCAGTTGGGATAGAGTAATTATCGAGGCGTTGTTGAGCAACACGCAAGGCTTCGTAGGCTTCTGCGACTTCAGTCAAAATATCTGCTTCGGCGCGTTCTACTTCGTCTTGGGCATTTTTCACATCTGTTTCGAGAAGGTCAACATTATCCAGTTGAGCGAGAATATCGTCCTCAGTGACTTCATCACCTTCAGCAAAGAAAACTTCGCCGACAATCCCACCGCTCGAGAAGGATATATCTGCGTATTGGGCAGGTTCAAGCCGTCCTTCGGCGATGATGGCTGTATCAGCCATGACTGTGGGCATTGGCGTTCCTTCTTCTGCTGTGCCCGGGGCTTCTGCACCACAGGCGCTGAGCATAGCTGTCAGGATGACAAGGGTAAAGAGAATGGTTAATCGTTTCATGGGAAAAACTCCTGTTGTATTTTTTTGTGATTCTTTCTGTATAGGTCTACGGGCAGAATCTGTATAAGTTTCATTAGAAAATTACTCTGGCAGTATAGAGGGTGAGGGGTCATAATCTACAGTGCTGGAGGTCATGTGTGGGGTCATATTTAGATGAATCCAGAAAAAGAGAGTGCGTCGCACCAGCTTCGACAAAAAGATGCTTTTTGATGAGATTTTTGCTTGTCGAAGGGTAGATTCTTGTTGTTTTGGTGCGACGCACTCCTGATTGGGCGAAAAATCTAGTCCTTTAACGGTATCCAGCCTAAATCACGTGTGGCGCGGTTCTTCATCACAAAAGCTAAAAAAAGAAAGAGATAAGAATGGTAAACTAAAGGGGAATTTTTCCCCGTTATCCGAAAGGAGGCATCCATGTATGGCATCCCACTCACACTTGGCATTGAAGAGGAATATCAGATAATTCATCCCGTAACACGGGATTTGCATTCTTATGTGCAAGAGCTTTTGGAGCAGGGGCGGCTTATTTTTCCTGAGGAAGAGCTGAAGCCTGAGTTTATGCAGAGCCAAATTGAAGTGGGAAGTCAGGTTTGCCGAAATGTGAGAGAGTTGCGTCAAGAGGTCATTCGGCTGCGACGAATGGTGAAGACTTTGGCTGATAAAAAGGGGATGAAGATCGCTGCGGCGAGTACGCATCCTTTTGCTTCTTGGCTGGAGCAGGATGTGAATGCGGGTGAGCGTTATAGAGAAGTTTTAGATAAAATGCGCGGTGTGGCAGAGCGTTTGCTCACTTTTGGGATGCACGTTCATATTGGATTTGGGGGTCCTGAAAATCGTGACAGAATGATCGAGATCATGAATCAATTGCGCTATTTTTTGCCGCATATACTTGCGCTGACAACGAGTTCGCCTTTTTGGCAGGGCAGAAATACGGGATTAAAATCGTATCGCAGCGTGGTTTTTGAGATGCTTCCGCGCACGGGCATTCCCGGGAGTTTTGAATCTTTTTCCGAATATCAAACGCTTGTGGATACGCTGGGGCAAGTTGGCTCAGCCGTTGACCCCGACGGCAACCCGGACGCGACAAAGATCTGGTGGGACGCACGCCCACACCCGAGATTTGGCACGCTGGAAATACGTATCTCTGATATTTGTACGAGCGTTGACGATGCCGTTGCAATTGCCGCGTTGATCCAGGCATTGGTTGCTAAACTTATCAAATTACGCCAAAATAATATGAGTTGGCGGCTTTATCGACAACACCATATTAAAGAGAATAAATGGCGCGCGATGCGATATGGCATAGAAGGCAAATTGATCGATTTTGGGATTAAAGAAGAAGTCCCGATGAGTTTTTTGGCGCTAGAAATGCTTGAGCTTGTAGATGATGTGGTTGATGATTTGGGCAGCCGCGAAGAGATCAACCATATCCGTACTATTCTGGAAAGAGGCACCAGCGCAGATCGGCAAGTGCAAGCCTATAGAAATGCCCTTGAAAATGGAGCCAGTGAAGAAGAAGCGCTAATTGCCGTTGTAGATTTTCTGACGACAGAAACAATGCGTGGCGTATAAAGACATTAGATTTCAGACCTTAGTCTTCAGCTAAAAGCTGGTGTCTGATGTCTAAGGTCTAAAAGCTGAAGGCTTGTAAATGAACCCTGAACCCAAACATATCGTATTGACTTGGACAGATGTTGATCGTCTGATCAATTATTTGATTCCCAAATTTGACCGTGAGTTTAATGCAATGGTGATGATTACGCGCGGCGGCATCGTCCCCGGCGGCTTACTGGCAGAAGCGATGGACATCACGCATGTCCTGACAGCGGCAGTAGACTTCCCTGCTGAAATTGCAGCCGAAGAAAATAAGCTCATGGCGTGGCCCCAGTTTATTCAGTTCCCCGCCGATGAGCAATTACTCGAGCGCTCTGTTTTAATCGTGGATGATGTTTGGGGATCGGGGCGAACGATTACTGCTGTCAAAAATCGTGTGGCTGTGGCTGGTGGCATTCCTGAAACCTGTGTTTTACATTTCAACCCTTACAGAAATTTATTCGGCAAAAATCGCCCTGACTACTACGCTGACGTGACCGATAAATTTGTTATCTACCCGTGGGAGATCGATCGCCGCGGTGGAAACAGGATTTTGGCGTAAAAGCTATTTCGTAATGCTAATTACGAAATATGCAATACGCATTATGAGACTCTTATGAAAATCACTCCTTCTTCCCTTTCCCAAAAGCTGCAAACACTGCGCAGCAATATCTACTTCGAGGGGCTAGATGAATCTGCGCTGGAGAAGGTTGCTGAAGAAATGCAGCTACATCTCTTTGAACGCAAAGAAACGATTTTTCTCGAAGAAGAAAAGAGTGCAGGTTTACATATTCTTAAAAGCGGGAGCGCGAAAATCTACAGGCTCTCTCCACAAGGGCGGCAGTATATTGTTAAAATACTCGCTGAAGGTGATACTTTCAATGAAGTCTCTGTTTTCGGCGGCGGCGGGAATCCCGTCAATGCAGCTGCTCTCGAAAAAAGTCACGTTTGGGTTATCAAAGGGGAGATATTACGCGAATTGACTCTTGCACATCCGATTTACGCCCAAAAGATCATCAACAATTTTGCGGATAATCTTCGTACACTTGTCCAGCGAGTGAGCGGAATGGCCTTTTACCAGGTCACGCATCGACTGGCGCGGTTGCTTGTCAAATTGCCCGAGGATTCGCTCAGTGGTGAAGGTGCTGCGCGGTTAACTCAGGATCAAATAGCAGCGCGGTTGGGATCGGTGCGTGAAGTTATTGCCCGTTCTCTAAAAGAATTGGAGCGCGGCGGCGCGATCCGTGTAGAGAATCGGCGGATTTATATTGTGGACAGAGAGAAATTAGAAGATTTCGCTGAAGGAAAATGGGAGTGAGAAATGCGGAATGATGAATGTAGGTCACGTTTTTAACGTGACTTTTTCTTTTACCGTTGATATTTCCGCCCTTTCCACGTTACCCCTTTCCCTGAAATTACTTTGAACGCAGATGTGAACATCATCGCCGCGAAGACGCCTGCGCCGAATGGGGCTGTGAGCGCGTACCATGCGGGAACATCTGTGCCTTTATTTGCCTGAATGCGCCAGTAGATCAAATATCCCCATAAAAGCAATGCTTCGATGAGAATCACGGCACTCTCTTGGTTTGGGTTGGATACCGTTAAATAAACGCCAATCCCAACCCATAACGGGAGCAGCAAAGCCGCACAAATAGCGAGGAATGCCCCGAAAACCCCCAACACCGCCAAACGCGGATCATCCCGTAGCCCGAGATAGATATTCTTCGTCCAGCCTTCCCACATCTCCGGTAGGGAGGTGTACATCCGCGTGCGGACGTAGTCGCTCCCATCGGCGATGATGAGCTTATAACCGGATGATTTTGTCAGCACAGCCAAATCTTTATCTTCGACAATGGAGCCTTTTATCGCTGCATGTCCGCCGATGGCGTCGTAAACACTGCGTTTAATAAAGATGAATTGTCCATTCGCAATGGCAATATCGCTGTTGGGGTCGTTCACTTTTTGTGGGGAAAACCCTGCCGAAAGTGCGGTCATGACAAGAGGCAAAATTGTCCGTTCCCAGAAAGTTTCCATTTCCTGATGGGTGAAAATGGTGAAGAGATCGGCATCCGCTTTGAGGGCGTTTGCGTAGACGACGCTGAGCGCATCCGGCGCGACGAAGGTATCGGCATCCACGAAGCAAAGCCATTCGCCCCACGCAGATGCTGATGCTTGGGTTAACGCATGGGGCTTGCCTGCCCAGCCCAAAGGGAGAGCCTCCCCAGAGATGATCTTTAAACGCGCATCCTCTTTGGAGAGTTCATCCAAAATTTGGGCAGTAGAATCTGTCGATCTGTCTTCCAAAATGATGATCTCAATATTGGGATAAGTTTGCGCAAGAAGGGATTCGACACAGCGACGGATATTACGCTCTTCGTTGCGGGCAGGAATGCAGATGGAGATGAGCGGGGCGTTTTTTTCGGGCAGGTTTTCTGGCGCTGAAAGGGTGTCGGTGTGATGTTGGTTGTGCAGCCAGCGGAGAATGATGATGCCGAGGATGAGGAGGAACGTTGAAAGGAACATATTTGAATGCGGAATTTTGAAACGCGAATTTTTTAAGGTTTTATATCAGTGGTGCATTGCATCCCCAAGGATGCGTTGCACCGCGAGTTAGCAAAAAGAGCAAAGAAAATCTGCGCAATCTGCTAAATCTGTGGATATTTTTTAAATCACCCTCACCGTTGAGCCACGCTCCCCTTTCTCAACCAATATCTGTGTTGGGAAAGCATCTTTGAGCGATTCAAGATGCGTAATAACGAGAATTTTTGCAAAATCACTTTTAACTTGATTGATCGCTTCGATCAGGCGTTGCCGCCCTTGCGCATCTTGTGAGCCAAAGCCTTCGTCAATAATCAGCGTTTGCAGGCGCGCACCTTTTCGTTGTGAAAGAACCTTTGAGAGCGCGAGCCGGATCGCAAAGTTGACCCGAAAAGCCTCCCCACCTGAGAACATCTCATAATCGCGGATGCCGGCACTATCGCTGATCTGAATATCGAGCGTTTCTTTCATATCTTCACGTTTAGCATCTTTATACGCCGACTGGGTCACAAAGCGGATAGACATTTGCCCTGCGCTTAATCTATCGAGCAGGTCGTTGGCCTTTTCTTCGATCTCTGGCAGAGCTTGTTCGATTAATAATGCAGGAACCCCATCTTTGCCAAAGGCGCGCTCCAATTTTTTATAGCGGGATATTTCCAGAGCCAGGTTTTCGCGCTGGGATTCATAATCCGATTTGCGGATGCGCAGCCCCGCCAGCACTTCCACATTTTGCCGCGCCGCGCCGACCTCGTCCCGAAGTTGATTCTCTTTCTCTTGCATGCCGAGCAATTCAGCGTAGGCAGCGTTCTCATCGGGCGTTTCCGATTCTGCTGCTTCTAAGGCCTTTTGTGCCCCATTATTCTCGATTTCTTGTGCATCAATTTCAACTTGCATTTTCTCGATCTGCGCATCGAGATTGGCGATTTCCTCTTCGAGGGGCTTCAGCGTGGCACGTGCATTTTCCAGAGATTTATGATCTTCTTCTATTAGGCTTAGCTCTTTCTCGCTTTTACGCGCTGTATCGTGTGATGCTGCGTCGTAGCCCAATTTTTTTAATTCCGCATTCACTTCTGCAAGATCTTTACGAATTTCTAAAGCGAAATTCTCTGCGTCAATAAGTTTGCTCACTTCTTGAAGACGTTTTTCTCCCTCTTTTACCCATTCTTCTGCTTTTTCCTGCATTCCTGCAAGACGTTCGCTCAGCTGCGTCAATTTTGTAGAAGCGGATAAACGTTCCTGCTCCACAGATTTATATTGCGTATTGCGTGTTTCGTAACTTTCGACCTCAGCAAAGATCGCATTCATCTCAGCCGTATTGGCGCGGTATTGATCGCCTTTTTCTTTGCCATCCTTTTCCATTTTCGCTAAAGTTTCGGCACGATGTTCATCACTCATATCTTGTCCACAGAGCGGGCATTCTGCTTTTTCTATGGATTTAAAAGACTCGATGCGCTCCTTAAGAGCATCCATCTGGATTTTATATTGTTTATTTTCTACTTGCAGCGCGGCGTATTTCTCTCGTGTTTCAGCTTGCTCCCGTACAACAGAATCTCTCTCGGCAACTTTCTTCTCTGCCTCCGAGAATGCCTCTTCTGCTATAGTGATCTCTTCTTTCAATTCACTGATTACTGAAAACTGTTCACTGATCACCGCTTCTTGCTCTTTTAGCGAAGATAATTCCTGCTCCAAGCACGCTTTTTCTGCGTTAATTTCCTGCAAAAAAGGCTGTCTTTTTGCATCATGTTCATGGAATTGAGCTGCGGTTTCCTCCCATTTGGCGAGAGATTCGCGGGATTCTTTCCAGGCTTTGTGTGCAGCATCCACTTCGTCGGCGCGAGCGAGGAGGTCGGCATAATGTCCACGTGCAGATTCTCGCTCGATACGGCGGGAGACTAAATCCGATTGGGCGCGTTGGGAACGGGATAATGCTTCAGCCAGCGCATCTGCCAATTTGCGCTGCTCCGCCAGAGATGCGCTTAAACGACGAATATTTTCGAGAACGGCTTCCTGTGTTTTACGGGTAGCAGACAAAGAGCTGAGTCCGCTTTCGAGTTCTGCAAGCCGCTCTTTGCGAACATCTTCTTCTGCTAATTCCGCGTCGATTTCGGCGATCCTTCCATCCACAATATCGAGTTCTTTTTCGATCTCACGCCGTTTATTTGCAGAGCGTGCTTTATATTCATCCCAAATTTCCAGCCCTAGAATATTGCTGAGTGTCTCTTTTCGTTTGCTGGAGGTTTGCTGGGTAAATTGGTCAGCTTTGCCCTGCAAGAAAAAAGCGGCGTTGACAAAGGTTTCGTAATCGAGACGCAAGGTTTCTTCAATGCGCTCCTGTGTGGCGCGCAAGGAATGTTCTGTCAGGGGGCGCCAGAGACCATCGTCATCAATTTGAAATTCAAGGTTTTTCTTTTTGCCGCGCGGCATCGTGCGCTGGATGCGATAGGTATTATTTTCGTAGCGAAAAGTATAGATCACTTCGGCGGCTTTCGATTGCAGATTGACGAGAGAATCATCCCGTTTGCGAGCTTGCCCAAAAAGAGACCAGGTGATGGCATCGAGCAAAGAAGATTTCCCCGCACCGTTATGCCCGGAAATGCAGGCAAGGTTGAAGCTCTCGAAATCGAGTTCCACAGTATCGCGGTAGGAAAGAAAACCGGAGATTTTCAAAGAAATTGGGATCATGGGGAAATTATACCTGCAAGTAAAGCATGAAAAAATAATATCCTAAATTGGGAGTGCCGAATATCGCGGTGTAACTGTGAGATAATGGGCATATGAATATATGTCCAAAATGCGGTGAGAAAACTCATCAAATCAAG
>Ga0233441_1001655_pt1 | contig 18622 bp, 19 predicted proteins | sample SI_123_September_4_FD_182781 | JGI IMG/M metagenome (GOLD analysis project Ga0233441, IMG submission 182781) | Seawater microbial communities from Saanich Inlet, British Columbia, Canada - SI_123_September2016_135_MG | ecosystem: Environmental > Aquatic > Marine > Inlet | place: Canada: British...
TTCTAAAGAAGCGCTCCATTACTGCATTATCCCAGCAATTGCCTTTTCTGCTCATACTTTGGGTAATGCTATTTTTACTGCAATAATCAATAAAAGCCTTAGATGAGTATTGCGTCCCTTGATCTGGATGTGAAATATCATCAGTATCTATGCGTGCAACTAAATCGTTAGAACAGTTGTCTAACCCAATCTTTAGTGCATCTCCTAAACCCACATTTTTTTTTAGTGGTATAGTTTTAAATACATCACCCAATTTGTCTTGCCATACCTTTATAGAATTATCTAGTTCAGGAGTAAGCTTGCCATCTTGAACTAAAACTATTTCACTTGGCCTTACATTTTGTTCATCCCAAATACTTATCATAGCCCTGTCAAAATACTTTGCATTTTCTTTACTATAAATTGACATTAAAACTGAAAACTTCATAAATCGTCTAAATATGTAATTCTATTATAAAAAGGTGCCGTTAACTTTGATTTAAACCACTTTTTAGGGGCAAAAGTTATCCCTTTGTTATTCAATATTCTAGCTGTTAGAAAAAGTTCTGCTTGAAATTATAGTAGATTATAACCTATAAATTATCCATTATATCTTCTAGCTATTTTTACCACTTTTCTATGACACTTGACGAACACTTAACCAAATAACCGATTTAAACTAATGCTATTTCATCTAGCTGTAAGGTCCAGATACTTTGCATAGTTTTATTAAAACATGTGGCCTTCTCTTTACTGAAATTTTACATTAGAACGTGGCATTTCAAATTGAAAATCAACTTCATTGGACAATACAATATTTCTTTTTCTTTTTATATTCCAATACTTTGGAGCCACTACTGCACCCTCCATTACTCCTAATGCACTAGCCCAAAAAGCAAATGTACTCGACGACAATATCCTATTCTTGTGACCTAATATAGTATTAAAATCACTCACATCGTCACCACTTTGAAACTCGCACTCATATTCGCCATTTCTAACAACGTTTTTTGCATATACAATATCATCAGTAACAACGACAAACTTACTTATGTGATATTTAACCTCCATAAAATTCATAGCATTAGGATAATAATCAATTGGTAGCGCCTTATCCCAGCCTAAATCAATAAAGTCTCCACCTCTAATATGCACTACACATATTCTTTCATTACTTGAATAAATATTGTTCATAATTAGAGATCTTCTAATAAGATTAACTATGTTATTAAATGCAACCTGATCCCAACAATCTTGAAAATATCCATCTAAAATATAGTTACGATAGCATTTGTTTTTTGCTTTATAAAAATTAACATCACTTACAAATGGCAACACTGGCAAAAACTTTGGGACTCTAAAACTTGCTAATTTACTTTTCTTAAAAGTTATACCAATACCTATCTGATTAAAATCAATAAGTCTAGCAAGAGTACAAATCCTAGCCGTTTTGTATTTAGATAGCGAAGAATCGTCGATAATAATATTATTAATATTATGCTTGTTAGCTAAAAAAATTGCAGCAGAAAGCTGAAATAGTTGATTTCCCAAGCCGCCTGTTAAACGCAATATAATCATAATACTTCTTTTATTTCTAGAACAACTTGTTTAGCAGGCTGATCTGATTCCTGATATTTCAATAGACTAATACCCTCTTCAAATACATAATCTACAGGGATAGAGGTAAGACAAACGTTATTATCACAATTTCTTAAATAGCATTCTTTGCAATCCACATTTGCCCTAATAGATACAGCATTATTTCCAATTGGATCCCATGCTCCCAGTGGCTCTTTATAGGTCATGAGACTAACGATGGGGGTATTCACCAGAGTGGCCATATGTACGGGTGAACCATCATTAGCAATCAAAAGATCCATCCCATCTAAAAACTCAATACTTCCAGAAATTGAAAAATTTCCCGCAACATTTTTAATATTGGGTAGGTCCAGATGTTCGATTAAATTTTGATTATATTCATAATCACCGTGACCTCCAATCAAATGGAATTGGCATTGAACTGCATTATTTAAGAGCATAATAAGTTGTATATAGTTTTCAAGTGGCCAAATTTTCATATCAAGCTGTGAATTAACATATAAAGCGATATTGAAAATACGATCTGTAGAATCGAATAATTTAGAATTATAATTCGAATGAAATTCAAATGGAATTGGAAAATACCTCTTTAAAGCAAAATAAGGCGCTTCATATTGGGAGACTGAAGCAGGAATTTTACTAAAAAAACCAATCTTTTTTATCAGTGGGAACATAAAAAAAGTAAGTGCATATTTTTTTAGCCCGCCAATAAGTGTTGCTGGGCTAAAAGGAAGATATATTATTAAGTCAATGTGTTGATCTCTAATAGTTTTTCGAATTTTTAACAAAGAAAGGATCAGATTCTGTGTATTTAGTACACAACTCCCCCCAATTTTATCTAAAAAAATCTCTTTTGCTGGATCAAACCCTCGATTATTTATTGTCAAAAAATAAAAATTTTTTATTTTAAGCCGATGTTCTTTTTGCAGGCCCTCAATAAACGGAATAGTAACTAAAAAATCACCAATAAAAGCGCTACGAATAAAGAGAATCTTGCTATTACTATTAAGAAAAGGGTCTGACATTACTTAATCCTATGATTATTAGAAATAAATTTTCTATATATGTATACGATTGGCCGCTCTAAACCAATAAAAGAAAGTATATATTTCAAATAAAAGAAACTCTTTACACGATAGTAATAAACAAAAGATTCACTTTTATTAATACCATTTCTAATTCTAGCCTTATGAGCTTGTAGAGCTGTTTTTAATACATCGGTACTAATACCCCCTTCTCTAAAATATGCAAGTTTTTTGTCAATATGGCAATGTGGGACTTTGTTTTTAAGTACAAAACGTAATAATAAATCGTAGTCTGCAACTATATTAAAGTTGTTGTCATATAAGCCAAATTCAATATATAATTTTTTAGGAATAAAGGAAGTGGGATGCGCTATAGAACAACCATTTTTCATAAAATATTTCGACAAAGGTATTGAATTAAGTTCTTCAACAATTTTGTCATTCTCATCAATAATATACATATCTCCATGGTAAATATACGAATTTCCATAAATCTTATATTGGCTAACAATGAGTTCTACAGTGCTAGAGTTATAATAGTCATCTGAATTAATCATCCCAATAATATCACCAGTTGCATGCCTAATCCCCTTGTTCATTGCATCATATAAGCCATCATCTGGTTCAGAAATAATGAGATCAATATTATCTTTATAGCTTTTAACAATATTTAAAGTTTGATCTTTCGATTGCCCATCAATAATAATATATTCTATATTTTTATATGTCTGATTTAAAACGCTTTCGATAGATTTTTTAATAAATTTCTCACCATTATAAACAACAGTAATTATTGATACTTTAGGATTCACAAGGGCGCCTTTTTATAAATATAAATGATAGCAATAATGATAGCATTAGGATGGGGTAAGGTGCAAACAGAAACCTTTCATGAGAAATATTAAGCAAAATATATAATATGACAACTGGCATAAAATTTTCTACTTGATTACCAATATACAGCCTATTTGACAATATTTTGTATAAAAAATATGTAATAAATAAGAAAAATATAAGGCCGCCTTTCAATATTAAATGAAGAGGTGAAAAATGTATGATATCTATATATTTTTCAGATACTCCACTAATAAAATCATAAAAAGGGTTGGGCGTTTGACCCCCAACACCCTTTCCAAAAAGTAATTCAAGATTGCTACTATTATCAAAAAAATATTTTATTTCATGTAGCCGTGGCTCTTCTGAAAACATAATCAAATCCTGGCCAGATATTCTTATTAAGAACTCTCCCATGAAGTAAATTAGTTGTTGATACTGATAATAAAATAAAAAAAATAAAGATATTAGAATAAGGGCCTTATATTTTGATTTGCTAATAAAGAATACAACGGCTAGCATAAAAATACCTGATAAAGCCATTGACCTACTTACTGTAAACATTGCCAATAATGTAAATAGAGCTATATTTAAAAATAAAATAACTTTTTCATACCTTATAAGTGATGTATACCTCAATATAAGAAGGAAGTTCAGATAAATAAGGTCGTAGGCAAACATTATGTATGACTCAGCACCCTCAAATCTAGCAATAGCAGAACCAATTTTAGTTGTAAATACTAAATATATAAAAATAATACTTGTTGGCAAAAGCAGAACTTTCAAAAAATCTAGAACTTTATCTACATATTTAGGATGTGAAAAAAAGGGGAAACAGAAAAAAAGTAAATAAAAAAAACTTTCTCTGTAATAAGCGCTCATGCCAACAACATCATTTAGAAAAAATCTAACAAACATGTAAATGATATAAAGTAGCATACACAAGTATATAGCTTCGTATAATGACTTTTTTTTAAAGGAAAAATGCGTGACCGAATAGCTTATTAAACTAGCCAACATTACAGTCGCTGGAAGAAAAAATAATTTTGTACTACTTGATAAATAATTGAGTGAAATCATCACATTAACTATTATTAAAACACTGAAAGAACTTATAAAAAGATAAAAAAATCTATTGAAGACAACTTGTGACTTAATTGAGGTCGGCATACAATTACTTTATCGACTCTTGTAGAATTTTTCTATATAGATTTATGTATTTTTTAGCTACAATGGTACTATCAAATTCCTTCATTATTTTTACTCTTGAATTTTTACTTAATTCAGTATAATTTGAATTATCTAGCACCCATTCTATGCCATCTGCTAAATCACTGCTTACAAAGGGCTTTGCTAGGTAACCTGTTTTTTTATGTTCTATCATATCACTATTCCCTCCAATATTAAATCCAACAACGGGGGTGCCACATGATAAACTTTCCATGATTGCATTTGAGAGGTTTTCTTGCAAACTAGGAACAACCATGACGTCAACTGCAGAGTACAATGCGACCAAACTAATATCATCTTTTAAGACACCTAAGTAATGCGTTTTAAATCCAAAATTAAAGGGGTTGTGTGGCTCACTTCCACCAAATATTACCAGTTCTGCATCTTGTTCTTTATATTTTATCAGCGCTTGAGCGAGTTCAGCAAAACCTTTTCTTGGATCATTGGTTGCACCTACAGCCCCAAAAAGTATAAGTTTTTTATTTTTTGGTAAATGCCAGAGTTCTCGTGATTTAACCTTGTCAAAAGGCTTGAAAACATCTGTATCAATTGGATTCGGAATATTAACATGCACTTTACCTTTCAACAATGAACTATTTTTAGAGCATTCATTTAGCCAATTACTCAGTCCAACGATGGTCAAATTAGTCATTTTAGAAAAAGATACTTGTTTTCTATTGTAAATATATTTACTAATATCAAAACGCTTAGAACTTGCAAGCACCTTGCAATTGCCGCACTCTTGAAGATATCCAGCACAGCCTTCATCATAGTGGCACCCACCTGTAAATGCCCACATATCATGTAAAGACCAAATTATTGGAATCTTTATTCTAGCTAAATCTTTTATTGAGATCATCCCTGAATTTATCCAATGAAAATGAACAATATCTGGGGCTAGGTCATTTATAATATCAACAACGTTATTAAACCCAAGCCAAGCAGGGCTAAAAGTTGTCTTAGTGCGCATTTTATATGACGTAAGAGGTGCACAGTCCAAAACAGGCCTCAACCTATTGAGGATTTTTTTTACCTTCGTAGTGCCTGTAGACAGCACTAAATGGTCATCACTAATTTTACTTTGCACCAACATTTGACTATTAATATCCTGGGACAGTAGTGATTTATGAAGTCTATACGCAGCCCGCGCTGCACCGCCTTCTAAATCTGAAGTGTTCACAATTAAAATTTTCAAATGAATTGCCCCTTCCAAACATTTATATTATCTTCATTTATAATTATATTTGTAGAAAAATTTACATCTATAATCTTGTCAAGTTCATCAATCTTTTCTCTTGGGAATACCTTCAAGTTGAAATCTCTCGATTTTTCATATGACCTATTATCTATGCCTATTATGATTGTTCTTCTCTGCTTTTGTAACGCTCGAATACCGGCATGTAACCTTGTTCCAACATAATCCAAAGAACTTTTCTTACTCTCTAGTAAAGTATTGTACGCGTTGAGGTTTCCACCAAGAATTGTTATTGAATGTATTCCACTAAAAGAGTTGAAATATTGAAGATCCTCACTTCCTTGAGGCCAAAAATATAACTTATTATATTTTTTAGATAGTATATTTATAAGTTTTTGGTCGCGTACTATATCTCTATTATAATCTGTTAAAGTAAACACGACATTATCAGATTTTTCTATTGGTATCGTTTGACAATGCTTTTTGGTTAAAGTCCACATGGTAGGACAGCCAGTATTTATAACATTTTTAAATCCCATCTTTCTTAACATTTTTTCAGTATATGAATCACGAACAGAATGTAGTATTTCAGAATGAAGAACTTTTTTTAAAAGTAGCTGAGTGTATAAATTTGGGTTATCTTGATATTGCCACCACCCTACACCTAACAGAATAATATTCTTTAAAAAAAAACCATCAATTAAGTTGATTTTCCACTGATTGTAGCTGTTCATATTAGACGAAAGAAGGTTTGTGCCTCCAATAAATGTAAAATCTGAAATTTTATTAAGTTGATAAGTGGATTTAGATATCTTGTCATGCGTCAAAGATTGAAATATCATATCATCGGTAAACAGCATAGATACCTCTGTTTTAACAGCTTCCATAATTATGAAATCTCCAATATTTTCACTACAGATAGATGTGTCAAAAAGTGTAATCTTTTTCATATTTTTTCCTGTATTGCTGTTTATAAATTAAAAAACGTAAAGAAGAAACATATGCTTTAATAAACATACCTAAGATAAAAAAGAAGCTAAAGTAATCTAAATCTTCTAAAAATAGACTAATAGAAACTAAAATAAGCAAGGTCAACAAGCCTATCAATTCTACTTTCAATACATATTTTGGCGAATAATTATATTGCAAAATCATTCCGTTAGGTCCAAAAAATGCATCAATTAAAGCACATACTGCCCCAACAAGAAACAATAAATAGTGAAACCCGTAAGAAATAAAATAATTTACAATAATATAGTATCCACAAAAAACTACAACAGAAAGAAATAGCGTCGAATATAGGGATTGAAGCCGTACAACTCTAGAAAAAATCTTTTCATGTTTGATAATTCTTAGATAATTGTTTGAGAGTACGATTTTTGGCATGAATAATAGCAACACAATAGATACAATTAAACTGTACTCTGCAAACTCATCAAAAGAGATATAATGGGCAACCATTAGTTTATCAATAAACAAATTGATATTAATTGCTGCCATTAATATGATAAACCATACATCTTTTTTCAATATTGAGGCAATATTTTTTGTATAGTGGAAATTAAAATATTTTTTCAGGTTTAGTGTGGCATTAACAGTTAACAGCATGTACAGCAGAAGTATTAATTTAACTACGATAAAATGGAATAACGTAGCCTTATAGCCTAAATACTGAACAACACCAAGAAAAATATATAGTATCAGCGTATACACTGTGTATTGTATTATCTTTATATAATATATTCGTAGTTTTCCTTCAACTCTTGTATACACTTCAAAAACCTTTAATACTAATATCAAAATCAGACTTTCAGCCAAAAACACTGTTAAAACATCATTTTGAAATGAAAGATGAAAATAATAAAGAGATAGTAAGCTAATGATGGTAAATAGCATAGCATAGACGAAAATACCTGCACTATAATCAGAAAGGTCTTTATGAATAATACGTTTTGATAATGATTGATCAGAACCTAAAAGAGCAATTAATAATAAAAAGTTCGCATAATTATTAGCGACCTGGAGTTCACCAACAAGTGTTTTGGAAAATAAAAAATATAGAGAAAAACCGCTTAGTTGCATCAACAACATGCTTGTAATTGATAAAACAACTATTGACATATTTCTTGTTGAAGCAAGTAGTTTTTTATCTCTGAAACATCTTCTTGATCTGAAAACAATCGATTAATTGGATTTTCTTTCCAAAGTGCTGGATCCCACCATCCTTGCTTTATTTCCTGAAAGCCCATTTGATCAAAGACATTAAGCGATGGTGTGCAGTTCAACCAATGGCAAAGTTCAAATCCACCACGCCCGCCAATAAATAAATCTGATTTAAAACTAATGCACAAAACATCTAGTAACCCAAGATTTTTGCTATAACTATCAATTAAAGAGATGGTGTTAATTAAGTTTATTCTCGGAATCACCTGGTGCTCTGTAGCTCCAAGTAAAATAAATAGCGTGTTTTCATTGTCACACGAAGCGGCTATATCTAAAATTTTGGATGAATTTCTTCGTAAATGTAATGATATAATTTTTTTTCCACTTTTTTTAAACTCTGCAATCTGAGAGGTTTCTTTATAGTTCTTCAAGCCGTAGTTAGAGAGGATAGGGTTCAAAATTTTACTTTTGTACTCTTTTGGAGTTAAATAACCTTCAAAAAAATGGTTAAAATATTCTGGAAATACTCTTACACCATAGGTTCTTATATCAATATTTGTACCAATATAATCATCAATAAATCCTACGCTTTTTACCTGTTCTAACCACTCAACAATTGGATTTATTAAGGCACCATTTACATCTTGATAGTGACGGGTCTTTCCCCAACTAAAGTTTTCTTTATTGGGCTCATCTATATTATCTCTAAAGTAGACTATGAGTCTCTTATTTGGATATTTTTGTTTAATTTTGTAAAAAAATTGTGTGTCTAGTACAACATCGCCAAGTCCACCATTCAATGTCAATGTGATTTCCCTTCTTACAAGTAACATATATTTGTATTTTATGAAATCAATTATTACTCTTTTAGCTTGTGCAAAATTCATTTCTAGCCCCTATATATTTGTTCAATATTTTTATATAAATCTTTACTGACGGCTTCGAATGTATATTTTTTTTGAATAGAAGTAATGTTCTTTTGCAAAAAACTTATTCTATCCATTGCAGCATAAAAAGTCTTCTTAATTACTTTTTCATCTAACGAATCAAACATAATCATATTGTCATCATTTAAGCCGTACTCTTTATAAATGGGATGCCTTATAGCGAAAGGAATAGATCCTAAACCTATACCTTCGTACATTCTTGCAGGTAAAAATGTTAATGACCCCAAATCATTTAAAAAGAACATGTAGCGTGATAATGCCTCTTGTTCATTAAAGTATATATCACGCTTCAGGGGAGGATGCGGGAAATAAGAATCAAAGCAATCAGAGAGTGTATCTTCATTGCTTCTAAACCATTGTCGATCAAGATGAGAGTGAGAACGACCAATAAGGGTAAGGAAAGTGTAGTATTGACTCAAGCTGCCATTATCTTTTTGTTGCTTAATTGACGAAATCGCACCTAAACCAACAATTTTAGAAATACGCTCTTGCTCTGGATGCCTTGATGTAAATTCATCAGGATATCCAATTGGAAAATTTATGACTCTTCCGGCATAGCTCTGTAAATATTTTCTAAAAAAAGGATCGTGTCTATCATGTAATGCATGGCCTATTAGATAGTCTGTAGAAGCATTATCTGCCATCCTTTTTAGATCATGAACTTTATAATTGTAATCATAGATTGCATTAATTTTCATAATTTTAACTTTCTTTAGAAAATTACTTTTTTCCACAGGAGGGTTGTTTAACGTAATAAATACATCATAACTACTATTAACAGTCTCTATATTAAAAATAATTTTCTTATTTTTAATAATAAACTGCTTTGTATCAGTATCAGTAGTCAATAGCCATTTTACAAATAAAACTTTAGAATCAAAATATATGGCATCAGCATAATTTAATAAAAATGTATAACGAGCGCCTAAATAGTTCTTAACCGATTTTTTATTTAACCATAAAGGGTTATTAATACATACTTTCATTAATAATTTTTAAATATCTATTTAGATCATTTGGAGTCCCAATTCCGTGCATTTGTATAAAATCGATATTATATATACCAATTCTCTTACCTTCTTTTATAGTGTGATTGTAGGTAGGGCATGTATAAAATTCATTATTAACCCTCTCATTTTCTATAATCATATCTATAGATGCATTTAGAAAGTCTTTGCCCTGTGAATATAAGTATATCCCGACAGTTGCGTATTTAGAAATAACCTCTTTTTCTTTTACTTCAGTCACAAAGTTGTTTTCATCTATTTTAGCAAATGACCACTTAGGGTCTTTAAATTCATCAATAAAAGTTAAAATGGACCCGTCAAGTTTTCTATCCTTACAATCATCTACAAAACTTGATATATCGATGTCAACAATTTGGTCAGAATTTGCTATGAGAAGCGGTTGATTATTGTTGATATACTTTCTTGCATATAAAACAGTACAAACTGTGCCTTCTGTTAGCTTGTCTATCGGTATAAAAATGGCATTAAACTGTTTTTCTATTTGTTTTACTAACTTGGCTTCCTTTTTCATATGTTCTTTTCTAGCTATTAGAATATATCTAGCATCTGGATAAGAAAGATTTTCTAGGACTCTTACTATCATAGGTTTGCCATTCACATCTATAAACGGCTTTGGTTTCTGATATCCGGCCTCTACAAATCTGCTACCCTGACCCGCCATAGGTATAACAATATTAATCATGAAATTCTCCAATATACTTGTCGTCGTTCGCACCTGGGTGTTTAACAACTACTGTGATAACATCTGTCAAGGCTCTAAAGTCTGTAGCTGTAAAAGGATTAATTGTAATAATATCTCCCGATTGATATGATATGCCACTCATTCTAACCTCCCCCTCTACTATCATAGTAATCTCAGTTGCAATCTTATGATAATGCCTCTCTTCAAAATCATTTTTTTTGTATCTTTTAACGGCAACTTCAACATCATTTGTTGATAATACAGTGGGCTCAAAATTACCAACGAACCATCCCTTGATCATATTTTCTATATTATTTTTTACCATTTTAGAATTCCTTTCGATCTAAAAAATCTTTATAATCAATTAGCATCTCAGGTGACATAAATGAGTGATATTGTTGTGGCTGAATTGTGAATGTTTTAATAATTTTCTGCTCAAGTATCATTTCATTGAATACTGGGCATATATAAAAATAACCGTCTAAATTTGCATCTTTCATTATCATTTGTTTGGCATATTCAACAAACATACTGGCTTTCTTGTATAGGTAAAATCCTGCAGTCGCAGAATTACTAATTGGTTTTTTCTCCGCAGACTCTGTCACATTTCCATTATTGCCGACCTTCACATAAGACCATCTTGGATGTACAGATTTAAAAATGACCACTCCTGCATCGGCTTCACTGTCTTTGAATATGCTTAATTTATCTAAATAATCTGTATCTATAATTTGATCACCATTGGTAATTATTAATGGCTGATCATCGTTCAGATGCCCTATTGCTAACAGTGCTGTGCATACTGCACCAGCTGTTTCACCATTCGTCTCAACTATTAATGCCTTTGGTACCAGAAGATTTATAACATTTTTCAGATAAAATTTTTGATTATCAGTCTTTCTAATAATAAATACTATACTATTGCTACAATCAAACAAAGGTGTTAGATTTTTTACAACACGATCAATAATAGTCTCTCCATTGATTTCAATAAGGGGTTTGGGATACTTCTGACTCACATTCTGAAATGAATCACTTGGTCCGGCCATTAATACTATTAAATTCATACACCCTCTCCCTCTTGTTCTATCTTATTAATCATATGCATAATATTTTCAATATTAACCTCGTCAACTTCAGTCACGACCATCAGATGAGCCCCAGATGCAATAGCAGCTTTAATGCCATTTTCATTATCCTCCACGATCAAACACTCTTCTGGTTTTAACCCAAGGGATTTTATCGCGGCAGTATACATTTCAGGTGATGGCTTTGGATTTTCCACATCTTGTGCGCTAAAGACAGTGTCCATATATTTTAATAAGTTACTTTTTGTTAACATGATATTGACACTATCCCTAATTGAGTTAGAGGCGCACCCAATCTTATACCCATCTGATTTTAGTTGAGAAAGTGCATACTCATGATAAAAACGCGGCTTGCAATGTGTAAACACTAATTCCATTGTAAATTTTTGTTTTAATTCATTAACAAAATCATGTAGTTTAGAAGGCAAATTTCGCTCTCTTGACAACATATCAAGCTTCATGACGGTTGGCAGACCATCATAGGTTACTAAATGGTCATACCTAGAAATCACGTGACCAAATATTCCCAATGCCTTATTCAGGGCATCATAATGCCAATCTTTAGCCTCTATTAACACGCCATCCATATCAAATATTACACCCTTAATTTTTCTATCATTCATTATTAAAAAACTCCTTTGCTTTATTTGGAAAATCTGTACATAACATTAACGTATGATCAGGACTCTGTTCTGAAATACTTTTTATTAAGGACCAGCAATATCGATAATCCCTATTGTGTAACTCTGGAGAAACAACACAAATTTTAAGATTGCATTCTAAGATTTTCATCACTGACTCCCGTGTATACCAATCACTTTTAAATTGATCTAACCATATTCCAGCTGTATGGCGATGGCGTGCAAGTTCAGTGTGGTTCTCGTATTCACTTCGTCGTGTAAAAACAGGTGTGTTCAACTCTAAATATGCCAAAGTATCTGGTATGGACATATCAAAGACAAAATAATTGTGAATGTCATGCTTTATAATTTCTTCTTTAAGACTAATCTGTAGTCCATCTGCTTTAATATTTAAAGCTAAATATGGAAATTCTGCATCATTATTACAATTGTTCTTATAATTATTGAGAAATGAGCTCAAACTTTTACAACTTTCTTTGCATATATCATGAGATATAACTAAATTTCCACAAAAATCTCTCACATCGGTTTCAATCCCAAAACCTAATTCTAATGCTCGCTTAAAAGCAGTTTCTGTATTCTTTTCATCTGGTGTTAGCCAAAATCCTCTATGCGCTATAATCTTTACCATCTCATTATCTTTACCCTGTAATCGATAAAACACTCCTCTTTTATATCTAATAAAAATATTTTAAACTTCATCTCAATGTCAAATGTATCACGTGTCTTTAGTAGCATGCTTGATTGATTAGTAATCACAATCAGTTTGTATACAAGTTGCTTGAAAATATTTACAAGCATTAATCGCAATATTAATAAATTTAAATTTTTTACTTTTATGATGATAGTCAATCTACTCCGTCCTTGTCCAAGAAAATCACTTTCATGGCTAGATATTATTACCCTGGTCAACAATTGATACAATAGACTTATCTTTATCAAGAAAGATAAAATTATGAAACCCTAAAGTATCTACACCCGTATTTTGAATTTCTTTAATTTCTTTAATTTTTACCTCTCTTAGGCCTGAGTTGGCAACGTACCCTTTATACCCCTCATCATAAAACAATTGAAATGTTTTTTCTAAATTTGGGTTAATTTGTACGCCTTTAGGCTGATGCTCTCCTACTGATATTTCTATAAAAAATATAAACTGCTTATTTTTTCTTAACAATGAAATAGCGCCTTTTAAACAATCATATTCAGCCCCTTCAATATCAATAATAATTAAGCATTTACCATCAATTACTCTACTTCCAAGAATATTATCCAAAGTATTTATTGGCACTATTTCACTATTACCTTGCCCCGCCCACCCTTTGACAAGAGATGCCCCAGTACTTGCACCATATAAAGGCAATATACCTAGCCTGTCACTTAATGCAACAGGAAATATTTCTATACGATCTCTCCACCCATTAGACTCTATATTTTTCAATAGTACAGTAGTATTCAGTCTGTTAGGCTCAAAGGCAATTACATATTTATTTAGCTTAAGTGCATATAAACAATAATATCCAATATTTGCTCCAATATTTATAACCGAAGATACATTTGTTAAAATTTTAAGAATTAACTGGGTTTCTTCTATTTCAAAATCTCCATTTATCATAGATTTAGGACCATTAAATTTAAATCCTAAATTTTTTCTGTATTTAGGATTTGATGATAAATAATTCATATCACGCTTAAGTCTATAATAATTTGCTATGATTGGAAACCTGTCAACAATAGGCTTTATTATTTGTATAATCTTCATCGCTTTCTCCTGCAACAGTTATTAAGTTTTTAACGTTCTCACTTTCTAAGGTAGTGCTGTTTATTTTCTAAATACCATTTGTATAATCTTTGAAGACCCTCTTCTAAATCGACACTATAATTCCAGCCCATATTGGATAAACGCGACACATCTATTAACTTTCTTGGACTTCCGTCAGGCTTTATAGCATCAAAAACAATTTTTCCATTAAAGCCAACCACTTCCTTTATGATTTCCGTCATTTCGTGAATAGTTACATCTAACCCTGTACCAACATTAATATGTGAAAGCATTGGCTTAGTGTTGGATTGGTAAGTATCTTCATCTAGCTCAAGCACAAAGAGTGATGCTGCTGCCATATCATCAACATACAAGAATTCACGCATGGCATTGCCTGTACCCCATACAACCACTTCAGCATCATTATTTACCTTTGCCTCATGAAAACGGCGCATGAGTGCAGGAATAACATGTGAATTTTCCGGATGAAAGTTATCATTTACCCCATAAAGGTTAGTCGGCATGACTGACCTAAAATCCGTTCCGTATTGACGATTGTATGATTCACAAAGTTTAATGCCTGCAATCTTGGCTAGTGCATAAGGCTCATTAGTTGACTCTAGTACATCGGTGAGTATTGCCTCTTCACGCATTGGCTGCTCGACTGCTTTAGGGTAAATACATGTACTACCTAAAAACAGTAAACGCTTAACTTTATTCTCATAAGCTGAATTAATAACATTAGCCTCTATCATTATGTTTTGATAGATAAAATCAGCTGGATAGGTATTATTTGCATGAATGCCACCCACTTTTCCTGCAGCAAGAATAACATAATCAGGCTTTTCTTGTGAAAAGAAGGCTTGCACTTGCTCTTGATTGGTAAGGTCTAGCTCTTTATGTGTGCGTATTAAAAGGTTGGTAAAACCTCTTGATTCTAATTGCCTAACAATAGCAGAGCCGACTAAGCCACGATGCCCTGCAATATAAATTTTATCCTTAAGATCCATGTCCAAATCAATTACTCGTTAAAGTCTGGCGCTTTAAAGCCGTGCTTTTTGACTAAAGAATCACGCTTAGCAATGTTGATATCATTTTCCATCATCTCATGTACCATCTCTTCCAGGGTGATTTTTGGCTCCCAGCCTAGCTTTTCTTTGGCTTTGGTTGGGTCACCCAATAATGTCTCCACCTCTGTTGGTCGGAAGTATCTTTTATCAACAGCTACGATCAAATTACCTGTTTCAGAATCATAACCCTTCTCATCCATACCTTCGCCTTCCCAACGAATCGTCTTACCTAGATGACCCCAAGCAAAATCTACAAAATCACGTACTGAGTATTGCACGCCGGTGGCAATACAAAAATCATCTGGCTCGTCTTGTTGTAGCATTAACCATTGCATTTCTACGTAGTCTTTGGCATGACCCCAATCACGCTTAGCATCCATGTTTCCTAGGTACACAGTTTCTTGCAGGCCTAATGAGATACGAGCTAGTGCTCTGGTGATTTTGCGGGTTACGAAGGTCTCTCCTCTAACTGGAGATTCATGATTAAACAAGATGCCGTTACAAGCATACATGCCATAAGCTTCACGATAATTAATGGTTATCCAATAAGCATATAGCTTAGCTGCCGCATAAGGAGAGCGCGGGTAAAAAGGGGTAGTTTCTTTTTGTGGGGTCTCTTGCACTTCGCCATATAACTCCGAGGTAGAGGCTTGATAATATTTAGTTTTCTTCTCAAGACCTGAGATGCGAATCGCTTCTAATATTCTAAGCGCTCCAAGACCTACTGTATCTGCTGTGTACTCAGGTGTTTCAAACGAAACTGCAACGTGGGATTGTGCACCTAGGTTGTAGATTTCATCAGGTTGTATTTTTTGAATAATGCGCACTAAGCTCATTGAGTCAGATAAATCACCATAATGCAAAACAAACTTACGATCAGTCTCGTGCGGGTCTTGATAAAGATGATCAATACGATCCGTATTGAATGATGATGAACGACGCTTAATACCGTGAACCTCATAACCCTTGTTTAGTAAAAACTCTGCTAGATAAGCGCCATCTTGTCCGGTGATACCTGTAATTAATGCCACTTTATTATTTGCCATATTCAATTCCCAAAATAATCCTTTACGTATTTGTGTACTTGTTTGCTTTCTAATAGCTCATTAACAGTAAACCATTTGTATTTACTGTGTTGTTCAGTTGGCAGATTCGAAATCTCTTTCACTTCATATTCATAAGCCAAATTTACATAATGTGTCGACACCTCTTGATAGATGCCATCATCATAAAAATGTTCGAACACACCAATAAAATTGGGCGTTGTTTTTAATTCAATATTTAACTCATTTTTAACGATGCGATTCATCGCACTGTTAATAGTCTCATTCTTATTAACCCTACCACCCGTTGAAAAATAATAACCTTGTGCAGGTTTATTTACTCTTTTTCCGAGTAGTACTTTATTGTTTTTTCTTGCCAAAATATCAATAGAGATAAGTGGTGCAGAATCTATGATCGTTTTGAATGTCACATCATCCAGCATTGGATTCAACCCTCCCATAGATGTCTTCAAATCTGACAATATCATCCTCACCCAGATAAGTGCCACTTTGTACTTCGATAATCTCCAGCTGTTCATTGGTTTTATTTTCTAAGCCATGCGTTGTGCCAATCGGAATATAAGTTGAATCACCTTCTGTTAATGTAAGAACATCTTCTCCATTAATGGCTGTGGCTATACCACTGACCACGACCCAATGCTCTGCACGCTTGTGGTGCATTTGCAATGAAAGCTTTGCACCTGGATTAACATGAAGACGCTTGACTTGAAAGTGCTTTCCCATTTCAATAGAGTCGTACCAACCCCATGGCCGATAAACTTTGCGATGACAAGATTGTTCTTCTCTGTCTTGACGTTGAAGCTGTTCAACAATATTTTTTACTTCTTGCGATTTATCTTTGGTTGATATGAGTGTGGCATTAGGCGTATCTACAATGATTAAATCTTGCACGCCAATGGTTGCGATCATATGGCCATTGGCATGGATGTAAGTATTGGTTGTGTCTTGCATAAAAACATCACCCTTAATCACATTGCCATTAGCATCTTTTGTACCAATATCATGTAGTGCTGACCATGAGCCGATATCATTCCAACCAGCGTCTAATGGCACAACAACAACGTTATCGGATTTTTCCATTAAGGCGTAATCAATAGAATCACTTGGAGATGATTCAAATGCTGTTTTGTCAAGACGAATAAAGTCAAGATCTTGTTCAGCATTATTAACAGCGTCATTAACTGATGTGACAATTTCAGGTGAATGCGTAGTTAGCTCATCAATTAGCGTAGTAGCCTTAAACATAAACATGCCAGAGTTCCAAAGATAATTGCCTTGCTCAAGGTAAGTTTGCGCAGTTTCTAGATCTGGCTTCTCAACAAACTCTTCAACCTTATGTGCACCATTATTGCTATCTACAGATGATTTAATATAGCCATAACCAGTATTAGCATCTGTTGGCACAATGCCAAATGTGGCTAATTTACCCTCTTGTGCTTGCTGGCAAGCAATATTGATCGCCTGGTGAAACACTTCAACATCTTGAATAACATGATCAGCTGATAAAACCAGTAACACCGCATCATCTGTTTGTTTAAGCGATTGTAGTGCTGCGGCGGCAATAGCAGGTGCTGTGTTTCTACCAACAGGCTCAAGTAATATTGTTGGACTTGCTATATCAATATGTTGACACTGCTCAGCCACTAAAAAGCGATGATCAGCGTTACAAACAATAATCGGATCTGCAAGGTTATCTAAACCATTGAGACGCAGAATAGTTTCTTGAAGCATGGTGTTATCACCGACTAAAGGTAAATACTGTTTAGGATATTGCTTGCGAGACAGTGGCCAAAGACGTGTGCCAGAACCGCCTGAAAGAATAACTGGGATTATCATCATAATTCCTTAGTCCAGCGTTTTAATAATCGACTCAAGACTAGAGTAATCTGACGAAAGGTTTAATTCTTTCTTAGCTTTGCTATCACTTGCAATTAGTGTTGAAGGATCGCCATCTCTTCTACCTTCTTCCAAAACCTTAAAATCTTTACCAGTGATATTTTTTACTTGTTGAATGACCTCTTTAACGCTAAATCCATTGCCATTTCCAAGGTTAAATTCTGCACTAGACGATTCACTTTGATTTAAGTAATCCAATCCTTTTAAATGTGCATTAGCAAGGTCATTAACATGAATATAATCTCTTACGCAAGTTCCATCATTTGTATCATAGTCATTGCCGAAGATGCTAACTGATTCTCTCTGCCCATTTGCCGCTTGCATAATAATTGGCAATAAATGAGTCTCTGGATCGTGCCTTTCACTAAGCTCGCCATCTGGATCATGGCCTGCAGAATTAAAATATCTAAAAGATACGTACT
>Ga0233441_1001669_pt1 | contig 18542 bp, 18 predicted proteins | sample SI_123_September_4_FD_182781 | JGI IMG/M metagenome (GOLD analysis project Ga0233441, IMG submission 182781) | Seawater microbial communities from Saanich Inlet, British Columbia, Canada - SI_123_September2016_135_MG | ecosystem: Environmental > Aquatic > Marine > Inlet | place: Canada: British...
CGCGCGCGTGTCTCGCACACACGTCGTCCGGGAGGCTGGGGTCAGCGTCCGGGCCAACTACGTGGCTCTGCTCATCGAGAGCTGGACGCGGACAGGATGAAGGCCGGCGAAAGCCAGCCGGATCGGGGCGCGTGTCGCGCCTGTCCTGTCCCGGAAGCACGCTCCCCTCGCCCAAAATCGCCGCTAAATAGCAGTCAAGCTTGCGCAGACTGCGTGAACTTGTCTGCGGAGCGCCGCAAGGCGATGCGCTTCCCTTCGCACGGGAAGCGAAACAACATATTTGCGCCTCGCGGCGCTCCATGCCCCTCACCTGTTGGGGGGCAAGACCAAAGCTCACCTCGCGCGATGCGCGAGAGCGCAGGCGCGTGGCTGTTTGAAATTTAAACCGGAAATTCGGAGTGACGCACTCTATCGCATCACGCTCAAATCGTCGTCTCGGGGAAGGCCGGGACCCATAACCACAGAACTCAAGAGCGGATCGCCGTCATCCTGAGGTGCGAGCACTTGCGAGCCTCGAAGGACGACGGCGATGTCCGGCTGCGCATCCTTCGAGACTCGCCGCAAATGCGGCTCGCGCCTCAGGATGACGCAACACCCGCATCCGGCGGTGGCACGGAGACGATCCGCACTCAGCGCCGCAGCCCGCTTTTCACGCAACCACGGCAGTTCGATCTGAATCTGCCGCATCACCGGCGCTGGCCGCGTGGCTGTCACGCCATCTTCTCTTGATCCGGCGCAGCCTTTCAGGAAAGACTGGCGCTGAAATAACGGAAGAGGATCGCACGTGTCAGCCCCCATCGAGACCCGAGTTCAGACCCGTGGCGACCTTGCGTGGTCGATCGCCGTGGGGGGCATCGGCGTCATCGCCTTCGCGGCCTTCCTGCTGTTCACCTGGTACTATGCCGCAACGCTGTTTCTGGTGTTCGCTGGCGTCCTGCTCGGCGTCGCCCTCACCGCCATGACACATCTGCTGCAAAAGGTCATGGGCGGGCCTCACGCACTGCGCCTTGCGCTTGTGTGCGTCGTGCTGGCGGGGCTGCTGTGTGGCGTGGTGTTTCTCGGCGGCTCGACCATCGCGCGGCAAGCCGCCGTGCTGAGCAACACCCTCAAGTCGCAGCTCGTGACCGTCAAAACGTTCCTCGAACAGCATGGCGTCGACACCAGCTATCTCGAGCTCGGCTCTGTCACGGCGACGCCGGCAGCCTCCTCCGATACACCGTCGATGGCGGCCCCCACGCCCCCGCCCGGCCTGCCGAAAAACCTGCCAAGCGCCGGCGCCCTTGCCTCCGGCGGCGGTGCCATCGTTAGCCAGACGCTGAAGCTGCTGCTTGGCACGGTCAGCGCCGTCGGCAACTTCTTTATCGTGCTGTTCCTGGGGCTGTCGTTCGCGGCACAGCCCAGCGTTTATCGCCGGGGCCTGCTGGCGCTGTCGCCAAAGAAACACCGCGCGAGCGTGACCGTTGTGGTCGACCGGATCAGCGATACGCTGGAGCGCTGGCTGATCGCACAGATGATCACGATGGCTGCCGTGTTCCTCGTGACGTGGATTGGTCTGTCGATCATCGGGATCGACAGCGCATTCATTCTCGGCATTCAGGCCGGGCTGCTCGCGTTCATTCCGACGGTCGGTGCGTTGGTCGGCGGATTGATTATCGTGCTCGCGAGCCTCGCGTCCGGTTGGGTCGCAGCGTTCAGCGCCTTCGTGCTGTTTCTCGGGGTGCACGCACTGGAAAGCTACATCCTGACGCCGATCATTCAGCGCCAGGCGCTCGACATCCCGCCCGCGACGCTGTTCGCGTTCCAGATCCTGCTCGGCGTCGTGTTCGGGCTGTGGGGGCTGGCGCTGGCACTGCCACTGATGGCCATCGTGAAAGTGACCATCACATATCTGCGCGAAGAGGATGAGGAGCGGCCGCCGGAATTCAAGGTGGCGTGACGAGAATGCTTTCGTCACTGCGAGCGAAGCGAAGCAATCTAGAGCAACAAGAAGACTGGATTGCTTCGTCTCGCAATGACGGTTTGAGGCTACAAACTTGAACTAGAAACTCGTCACCGTGTTGGTGTGCTCGACTTCCGGCGGCGAGGCAAAGTGCGGCCCAACCAGCGCGCGCCATTCCGTGAAGTTGGCGGATTCGCGGAAATCCACCGTGTGGTTCTCAAGGGTTTCCCACTTGATGTGCAGCCGATAGCGCGACGGCTTCTCGATCGACCGATGCAGTTCAAAGCTCTTCCAGCCCTTGCAGCGCTGGAAAATCGGTTGCGCCTTGGCGATGGCCGCCTCGAAATCCATCTCGCTGCCCGGCTTGATTTCGATCTGTGCGATTTCGGTGATCATGGTCTTCCGCCCTTTCTGGTTACCAAGGGGCTCTAGCGCAAAAACACCGGCCGGAAAAGACAAAGGGCACCAAAGGTGCCCTTTCGGATCAATGCCGTGAGCCGTCAGCCCTCAGATGAACGTCACCAGCACACCCAGCAGCGCGAGTGCACAGCCCCCAAGCATCACCGGCTGCCAGTCGAACGCCGACCCGTAGCGGCCCTCAGCCCGACGCGCCGTGATCAGGGCGTTCTCGTATTCGTCGGACGTCGAGAACATGCAGGCGAAGCCCGCGCGCGCAGAGGCAGCGCTCGCCTCAAGTGCGATGAGATCGGATTGTGAATCGTGGCTGCTTACAGTGCTCATGCCCTATCGTAAGGCCCGCATGGTAAACAGATGGTTAGCAATGTCAGGCGAGAGCTTCCGCCGGCGCGCGGTTCGAGATTGCGTTGTCCGGCTGCGGCGAGCCGCTCTGGATCTGATTGCGGCGGGCATTCTCGAGCGAAAGCGGCTGCTCCATCGCGGCTTCCACGCGATTACGTCCGCCGCGCTTGGCCTGATAGAGAGCGGTATCGGCCGACGCCATCAGCACTTCGAGTTCGGTGTTCGCCGGACCGCCCGCGACACCGATGCTGACTGTGGTTTCCAGCGGGGCATCATCGATCGCCACGCCGGACGTCTCAAAAGCTTCGCGCACCCGCTCCGCTGCAAGCAACGCTTCCTCGATCGAACACGGCAGCAGCGCCGCGAATTCCTCACCGCCGACCCGGCCCACGAGATCGGTCATCCGGAGGGAGGCCTCAACGACATTGGCGAACACCTGTAGCACGTCATCGCCTGCGGCATGGCCGAAGCGGTCGTTGACTGACTTGAAGTGATCGATATCGAAGATCATCACAGTGACGGGACGACCCGCCTTGGCCTCGCGCTCGATCATGCGCGATGTCGCTTCGCTGAAGCCGCGCCGGTTCAGCAGACCTGTAAGCGGATCGACCGATGCCGCGGTCTTGTGAACGCTGACCGCGCGCTCTGACACCAGCATGAAGATGATGAACACCGTGCCGACGGCATAGAGCACCAGTTCGGCGGCAAACGCCGCGACCCAGACCTGGCCCATGCTTGTTGCGCCGCCGGACCGGAACATATCGCCCAGAACGATCGGCAACATCAGAACGACGCCGTGCATCATCGGGACGACGATCGCGGGCCAGCGTGCGCGCAGGCTCTTGCGCCGCTCGCGCCACAACTCGCCCGCCGTCAGCGCGGCATAAACGGCGACAATCCCCGCGCCGAGCATCATCCGGATTTCCGGATCGATCGGATCAAGCAACACGACGGCCGCAATCCAGAGTGCCGGCCCGGCGATCACGCCGATCCAGCTGGCAGGACGGCCGTGGAAGGCCCGCGCCGCGTCCCATACGAGGCCACAGGCGACAAAGCCCACGGCGTTAACCGCAAGCGAGAGTTCCCAGCCAAGTTCAGCGCCGCCCACCGTCCACAGCGCGACCGATGCCGCGCCAAGGATATAGGCAGCGCCCCACCAGCCGAGCGCCGCGATCTTCTCCTGACGCCAGAAGAACAGCAGCATCACGCCAAGCGATGCCGCCGCCAGCGTTGCCACGAGATAGAGCGTCGAAATGTCCAAAGACAAATGTGTGCCAGCTGGCATTTTCTATGCAGCGCTAAAATAAGACGGAGCCGGAATAGCCCCCTCAGCCATCGTGGAAGCTAGCAACGGTGTCTTGGCACTCCGTTTGCGGCGGTCACAAAATTTTCAGGAAAAATCGCTGCAATTCGGTTGTATCTGGAACAGCAAAAAGGGCGCCCGAAGGCGCCCTTTTTCCCGCGATTGCGGAAAATTTGAACGAAACGATTAGCGCTTCGAGAACTGGAAGGACCGACGGGCCTTTGCCTTGCCGTACTTCTTACGTTCGACGACGCGCGAGTCGCGGGTCAGGAAGCCGCCCTTCTTGAGGACGCCGCGCAGATCCGGCTCGAAGTTGGTCAGAGCCTTCGAGATGCCGTGACGCACGGCACCAGCCTGACCAGACAGACCGCCACCAGCGACGGTGCAGATCACGTCGTACTGGCCCTGACGGGCAGCAGCGACAATCGGCTGCTGAATCATCATGCGCAGCACTGGGCGAGCGAAATAAACCTCGACCTCGCGGGTGTTGACGACGATCTTGCCGTTGCCTGGCTTGATCCAGACGCGAGCAACGGCATCCTTGCGCTTGCCGGTGGCATAGGCGCGGCCCTGCTTGTCGACCTTCTTTTCGTACTTCGGAGCATCTGGCGCCGCGGTCTTCAGCGCCGAGAGCTGATCAAGGGACTGCATGGTATCGGACATTATGCGGCCCTCATGTTCTTGCGATTCATCGATGCGATGTCCAACGTCTCCGGCTGCTGCGCCTCATGCGGATGTTCAGCACCGCCGTAAACGCGCAGGTTGCCCATCTGCACCCGACCGAGCGGGCCGCGCGGGATCATGCGCTCAATGGCCTTCTCGACGACGCGCTCAGGGAAGCGACCTTCGAGGATCGACTTCGCAGTGCGTTCCTTGATGCCGCCGATGAAACCGGTGTGGTTGTAGTACACCTTGTTGTCACGCTTGCGTCCGGTGAGGACGACGTGAGCCGCGTTGATGATGATGACGTTGTCACCGCAATCGACGTGGGGGGTGTAGGTCGGGAGGTGCTTGCCGCGCAAACGCATGGCAACCAACGTCGCGAGGCGACCGACGACCAAACCCTTGGCGTCGATCAGCACCCACTTCTTGGTGACCTCGGCTGGCTTTGCCGAAAACGTCTTCATGTGAGTTGTCCGTGAAATGGAACGTCCGGCGCAATCGCCAGACTGGCGCGTTTCTAGATAACCCGCCTGCGCCCGTCAATGCCATTGGATCAAAAATAACACAGCAAAATCAGCACATTATAAATATGGTGCTATATTACCTGTAAAATCATTGAACATTCGGAATGGAGTATGTCGAGGTGACATGGGCGATCGGATCGGGCGAAGTCCCTGATAACAGGCTTACTTCTCCGACGGCGAGGCGCTTGCCCAGCTTCATCAGCTTCGCGGCCGCCAGCACATCCTGACCAGGCTGCCCCTTGCGCAGAAAGTTGATGTTGAGACTGGTCGTCACAGCCAGCCCGACGGGACCAATGGCGGAAAGCAGCACCACGTACATTGCGAAGTCCGCCAGCGCCATCAGCGTGGGGCCGGACACCGTGCCGCCCGGACGAAGCATCCGCTCGCTATAGGGCTGCCGCAACAGGCAAGTCGCGCCATCGGCGCTCTCGATCAGGATTTCACCGCTGGCAAAAGCCTGCGGAAACTCCCTGTGGAGAAACGCTTCGAGTTCTGCCACGGTCATCTTCGGCTTATTCATGAAACCTATGTCCTGCCCTGCTCTCGTATGTGACGGTTTTGTATCTTAGGGTGAGCACGATGGCGAGCCTGCCGGAACCGAAAAGCGAATCTGACATCTGAGCCGAAAAAACCATGACGCCACGGACATCACGCTCCATTTTACAAGCGCCCTCGCCGCTTTTGCGCGAGACTGTCGGCAGCATCGCCGTGTTCACGCTCGATTCTCCTGCAACCCGCAATGCGCTATCGGAAGCGATGATTTCTGCACTCCATGAAGCTCTCGATTCCATTCGCGACGACAAAGGCGTCCGCGCTGTTGTCATCGCCGCGAATGGTCCTGCCTATTCGTCCGGACACAACCTCAAGGAACTCACCGCACGCCGCTCCGATGCCGACAGAGGCCGCGCCTATTTCAAACACATGATGAAATCGTGCAGCGACATGATGCAGGCCATCGTTCATCTGCCAAAGCCCGTGGTCGCGGCGGTGCAAGGCGTCGCGACCGCTGCCGGATGCCAACTCGTGGCGACGTGCGATCTCGCGGTCGCATCCGACAAGGCAACATTCGCGACCCCCGGCATCGACATCGGGTTGTTCTGCTCGACACCGATGGTTGCGCTTTCACGCAATGTTCCCCGCAAGCACGCCATGCATATGCTGCTCACCGGCGAGCCCGTTTCGGCGCAGCGCGCAATCGAACTCGGCCTGGTCAACAGCGTGGTTCCGGCCGGTTCAGAGCGCGATGCCGCGATTGCTCTCGCCAACAAGATCGCTGTGAAATCCGCATATACGCTGAAGGTCGGCAAGGAAGCGTTCTATCGGCAGGCTGACATGAACCTTGCGGACGCCTATACCTACGCCGCGCAGGTGATGGCCGAAAACATGATGGCGCGTGATGCAGAGGAAGGCATCGGCGCCTTCATCGAAAAACGCGATCCGAAGTGGCACGATCGCTGACGCAGTCAGCCAGGGTAGTGAATTTACCAGAATGAACCACAACGTTTACGACGACAACTATATTCGTTCGATCCTGACCAGCGTGAAGTCGATCGCCATGGTCGGCGCTTCGCCGGTCAACGTGCGGCCGAGCTATTTCGCTTTCAAGTATCTGGTCGAACGCGGTTACGACATGATCCCGATCAATCCGGGTCAGGTCGGCAAGAGCCTTGTCGGGAAACCGTTCGTCGGATCGCTGAAAGACATCGGCCGCCCCGTCGACATGATCGACATCTTTCGCAATTCGGATGCCGCCGCGGCAATTGTCGATGATGCGTTGGCGCTGCCGGTATTGCCAAAAGTGATATGGATGCAGCTCGGCGTGCGCAACGACGCCGCCGCCGCGAAGGCGGAAGCCGCCGGCATCAAGGTGGTGATGAACCGCTGTCCGAAAATCGAGTACGCCCGCCTCACATCGGAGATCCAGTGGCTGGGCGTCAACTCGCGCACCATCAGCTCCAAGCGCGCCCCGATTCCCACCAGCAACATGCGGCTGTCACTCAACCGCAGCAGTGTGAGCGGCGGAGCGACAACAGCGGCCGACCGCGCCGCCAAGGACAAGAACGACCTGCCCTAGATCCGGCGTGCCACAGCACGTTCATTTCGGGCTAACTGCGAAAGCTTCAGGTTCATTGTCAGTTGAGGCCGATCGCCGCTGACGGCTTGACGGCGGACGCGTCCACCCGCAGCATATTTATCTCAACGCCCGTTCGCGGCGCTCAGAAGGACACCTCATGACGGAAAGATTGCCGGGCTTCTCCACGCTCTCCATTCACGCTGGCGCGCAGCCGGACCCCACCACAGGCGCGCGCGCGACGCCCATCTACCAGACCACTTCTTTTGTGTTCAACGATGCCGACCATGCGGCCTCGCTGTTCGGATTGCAGTCGTTCGGCAACATCTACACCCGCATCGGCAATCCGACCAATGCCGTCCTCGAAGAGCGCGTCGCCGCGCTCGAAGGCGGCACGGCTGCTGTTGCCGTTGCATCGGGACATGCCGCGCAGGTGGTCGTGTTTCAGACCTTGCTTCAGCCGGGTGACGAATTCATTGCGGGCCGCAGGCTTTACGGCGGCTCGATCAACCAGTTCAACCACGCATTCAAGAGCTTCGGCTGGAACGTGGTCTGGGCCGATACCGACGACGTTTCAACTTTCGAGAAAGCGCTGACGCCCAAGACAAAGGCGATCTTCATCGAGTCGATCGCCAATCCCGGTGGGACGATCACCGATATCGAAGCCATTGCCGCCATCGCGCGCAAGGCCGGCGTGCCGCTGATCGTCGACAACACGCTGGCGTCCCCCTACCTCATCAAGCCGATCGATCACGGGGCGGATATCGTGGTTCACTCGCTCACAAAATTCCTCGGCGGCCATGGCAACTCCATCGGCGGCATCATTGTAGATGCCGGCACGTTCGACTGGTCACGTGACGGCCGGTATCCGGTCCTAAGCGAACCGCGCCCCGAGTATCACGGCATCAAGCTGCAGGAGACGTTCGGTAACTTCGCCTTCGCCATCGCCGCTCGCGTTCTCGGCCTGCGCGATCTCGGCCCGGCGCTGTCGCCCTTCAACGCGTTCCTGATCCTCACCGGCATCGAAACGCTGGGCCTTCGCGTGCAAAGACACTCCGACAATGCCAAGGCAGTGGCTGAGTGGCTCTCCACGCATCCTGCCGTGGCATGGGTGAATTACGCGGGATTGCCCGGCGACCGCTATCACAACCTCGCGCGAAAATATTCACCGAAGGGCGCAGGCGCAGTTTTCACGTTCGGTCTTAAGGGCGGCTACGACGCAGGCATCAGCCTGGTTTCGAACGTCAAGCTATTCTCGCATCTGGCTAATGTCGGCGATACACGTTCGCTGATCATCCACCCTGCGTCGACCACGCACAGCCAGCTCAGCGATGCGCAAAAGGCGCAGGCTGGCGCAGGCGTCGATGTGGTGCGTTTGTCGGTCGGCCTCGAAGACAAGGAAGATCTGATTGCTGATCTTGACCAGGCTCTGAAGGCCTAACAGACCTCAAGCAGCCCTTAGAATGCAGAACGCGGCGCCGGGCATGGCGCCGCGTCTTTCAATGAAAGAGAGCAAAAGGGATTTCAGAAAAAATCAGGTCCTCGCCGTCTCCGCAGCGGCTTTTGCCTTGTCCTCGCGAGTCAGCCGGGCGTTACGCTGAACGACCGAGAACGTCGCCAGCGCGAAAAGAATAACAAGAAGCTGTGCCGATACAGCTTCGAGAGTCGCGTTGAATCCAAAGGACTGGAGCCAGCCGAAACTCTTCAATTCAGTGACAGGTAAGAGACTTTGCTCCTGGAATTCCTGAATGGCTTCGCCGATGAACTTGATGCCCATCGCGAACAGAAACGCCGACGTAACGATGAACAACGGCCGAAGCGGAATTTTCTGGGCAACAAGGTTGATAAAGTAGAACAGCACCGCCAGGCCTGCGGTTGCTGCCGCAAGGCCTGCAAATAGACCAATGCTCCAGCCGCCCTCGGTCACCGCGAGCGCGTTGATGAAAAGCACCGTTTCGGCACCCTCACGAAACACTGCGAAGAAAGCGAGCGCACCGACGGCCCACGCGGTATCCTGCGCCAGCGCATTGTCGACCTTGGTGGCAAGGAACTCCTGCCAGCCGCGCGGATCCTGCTTCACCATCAGCCAGCCGCTGACGTAGAGCATCAATGCCGCTGCGAAAAGGATCACGACGCCTTCAAGGAAGTCATTGTGCTGGCCAGCGTTGAGGACTGCGAACAACCATGCCGTAATGATACTGGCGCCGACCGCCGCAAGCGCGCCGGCATAAAGCGCGGTTACGCGATGACCGCCACCGACCTTCCTGAGGTAACCCGCGAGCGCTGCGATCACGAGCATGGCCTCGAGTCCCTCACGCAGCAGAATGACGGCAGCCTGAACGAATGCGTTGGACATGAAAGACCTTCGACCCTTGTGGTGGCTCGTTCTATCGCGGTGAAAATTGAAGTTAAAGACCGCTTGAGCCGCACCAAATCGTGACCGGAGGTAGGAATCGAGGAAATGCCTCGTAATCCGAGGTTTCTGGCATTTCCACCATTTTAGAATAGTTCGATTCAGCCGCCATCGCCGGTGACAAGGCGAAGCTTGGCTGGCGTCCTGTCCGGCAGCGCCCCGCCCAGCCGCTCGACGTGAACCAGCGCCAGCGTGAGAACCACGATCGCGACGGCCTGGTGGGCCAACCCAAGATCGATCGGAACCTGATTAAGCAGCGTCAGGATGCCAACGACGGCTTGAAAGATCATGGTCGCCATGATCCAGAGCGCGCTCGAGATAATAGCGGGACCTGTGCGGGACCGAACCGCGTCGATCGCGTGGACGATTGCCAGAGCAACGAGTGCATAGGCGATCATGCGATGAGTGAATTGAACCGTCAGCGTGTTGTCGAAGAAGTTCCGCCACCATGGCTGCTCGAAGAACAATCGCGCGGCCGACGGGATAAACGCACCGTCAATCAGCGGCCATGTATTGAACACACGGCCTGCGCGCAGCCCGGCAACAAGCGCGCCGAAATAGAACTGCAGGAACAGCAGCGCCAGCAAAATCCTGCCGGTGACTTTCACCCGCATGGGAGCAACTGACGGCGGACGAACTTGCAACCGGCGCAACGTCCAGATGATTGCCGACAGGATCAGCACCGCCAGCATGAAATGTATGGCCAGCCGATACTGCGACACGGAGACACGTCCGGAGAGACCCGACGCCACCATCCACCAGCCCACCGCGCCCTGCGCGCCGCCAAGCACGAAGATGGTCCACAATCTGCGCTTGAGTTCAGACGACAGGAATCCGCGCCACAGGAACCAGAGAAATGGCAGCAGGAACACCGCGCCGATCAGCCGCCCCAACAGCCGGTGAGCCCACTCCCACCAGAAGATGGTCTTGAATTCGGCAAGACTCATTCCGTGGTTCATCTCCCGATACTGCGGAATAGTCTTGTAGGCCTCGAACTGTTTGCTCCATTCAGCATCCGTCAGCGGCGGAATGGTACCAGTGACCGGCTTCCACTCGACAATCGAGAGGCCGGATTCCGTCAGCCGCGTCGCACCACCGACCATGAGTGTGCAGACAACAAGAGCTGCGACAATGATCAGCCACGCGCGGACGCTCCGCATGCCGGCGGCCCTGCTCTCTGTGTCAGTTGCGATAGACGTCATGATCCGAAAATGCAGCCTTGAATGAATTCGCGCGGTCCTTATAGTCGCCGCACTCTTTCACGCAAGCCGCGCGTTTACAGCCACCAGCACAATCCTGTTATGACAATCCGCACACGAAAATTTATCGGAACCATCGGCCTTCTGGTGCTGGTCATTGTCTGGTCGCTGGCGGGCATGGCGATCGCCCAAACGCCCTGGCTGGCAGCATCGAAGCTGGCTCAGGCGATCTTCTATGTGGTCGCCGGTCTGGGCTGGGTCCTGCCCGCAATGCCGCTGATCGCATGGATGTCGCGGCCGGATCCTCAGCCATAGTTCGCGGCGAGTTCCGGCGTTTGCGTTTTGGGGGGCCTGCTGGTGAGGCCCGAAAGAACCACACGCAGCGCCCGGAGTGAGGTCCGCCGTCCATCCCACACGATCCGCGGCAGCGCCATCATGTCCGACTGGCCATCGGAGCGGACGACACCCGGTGCTCTGGATACCGCGCTGGTAAACCCCGCCTCCCGCGCCAGCATCATTTCGCGGGGACCGAAGCAATCCTGTCCGCCAAACGGATAGGCAAAATGCCGACAGGGCCCGTCAAGCGCGGTTTCCAGCACCGTCCGGCCCATGGTCATTTCCCGGAGCGCGATTGTGCCCTTTGTCCGTGCGAGGTTTGGATAGTTGACGGTCGCGCTTCCGATAGTCGCTTGCGGATCGCGCGCCAGCTTGGCGAGGTCCTGCCAGTTCATCGCCGCGTCGCGCGAGGCGGCATTGATGTCCACCCCGTAACGGCCGCACAGATCACCGATTGCAATCGCGACATCGTCCGGGGACAGGGTCATCATCCAGGCGTGCAGCACCTCGTAAAGCTGATACTTCTCCGCGAGGGTGGCGGCGAAGAAATGCCGTTCGATGCGATTCATCACCAGCCCGATCCGGGCGTTGCGCGCGATCACCTGTTCGAGCGCGAGCCACCACGCCTTGCCGATACCGTCGATGAAGCCGGTAGGAACATACAGTGCGAACGGTACGCGGTGACGCGATAGCACCGGATAGGCGAAGGTCATAAAATCGCGATGACCGCCATCGAATGTCAGGCACACGAAGCGACGCGCAACGGCAGCGTGCCGGGATCGTTCAGCGGCTTCGTCGATGGACAGGAAATCAAGATTCCAACGCCTGAGTACTGAGATCGCGCGATCGAGAAATTCGGGGGTAACGTCGCGCGACCGCAACGGCTGAAAAGGATCGGCGCGCTTCGGGCGGACGTGTTCGAATTTGAGGATGGCTCCGGCACCGCCAGTTCTTCGTTCGAGGATATGTGACAAACCGCTGAAATAGGCCAACTCCAGCCCCATATCTGCCAGTACACTCCTCCGAAACAACACTTGTTCATCCTTCTCGCTGGCCGGTGCGGGCCACGTCCCTATTCTCATTACTCTTTGTTGACATTTCTTTGAATAAGGTCGGCCAGCCAAAATCTCAAAATACCCAAGAACTCAGGTCCCCTGATGGCCATGGCTGCAGAACTTCACGGCTCCGACACAAGCTCACCGTCGTATTCAGTGACAAGCCGCATCGCGCGCGTCGACATCATTCGCGACATGGCTGCGGCCAAAGTGAACTGGCGAGCTCTTGACGGGGATGATTTTCTCCATACCCCCTATCAGCGCTTCGAGCTTCTCGATGCCTGGCAGCAGAGCATTGGCAAACACGAAGGCGCCGTGCCCCTCATCGTCGTCGCATACGATGTGAATAGCCGGCCCCTCGTGTTGCTTCCGCTTGTCAGCAGCCGTGAGAACGGCGCAAAGGTGGCCCGCTTCATGGGCGGCAAGCATCCCACATTCAACATGGCGTTGTGGCGCCGCGACTTCGCGGAAACAATCTCTTCAACCGAACTCGACGCGCTGATCACCGCCATTCGGATGCAGCCGGATGGCGTCGACGTGCTGGCCTTCGCGCAGCAGCCAAAACAATGGCGAAACGTCGCGAACCCGCTGGCATCGCTAGCCGCGCAACCGTCGACCAATCCCTGCCCCATGATGACCATGGTTCCGGGGTGCAAGCCGGAAGAGCGCGTCAGCACATCGACGCGGCGGCGACTGCGCAACAAGGAGCGCAAACTCCAGGCCCTTCCGGGCTATCGCTACTTCGTCGCAACGACCGACGATGACATCAATCGTCTGCTGGACAGCTTCTTTGTCATCAAGCCGCAGCGGATGGCGCTTTCGAAATTGCCGGACATCTTTTCCGATCCGGCCACCAAGGCGTTCGTGCGTGACGCATGTTTGGCGAAACTTCCGAGCAGCGGACGCGCTATCGAACTTCACGCACTGGAATGCGACGCAGAACTGATTTCGATCTTCGCCTGCGTGGCGGACGGCGAGCGGTTTTCGACCATGTTCAACACGTATACGATCTCGGAAAATGCGCGCTACAGCCCCGGCCTGATCCTGCTGCGCTACATGATCGATCACTTCGGCGATCTCGGCTACAGTTCGCTCGATTTCGGCGTCGGGTCGGACGAGTACAAGATGACGTTCTGCAAGGACGACGAACCGCTAACGGACGCCTTTATTCCGTTGACCGCGCGAGGCAAGTTCGCGGCGCTTGGCATGTCGTCCCTCACCCACGCCAAACGACTCGTGAAACACAATCCCGCGCTGATGCAAATGGCGCAGCTGCTGCGCAACGCCCTCTCGCGCTAATCGAAATCTGGATATGGAAGCTCAGGCCGCAGCGACCCGTTCGCCCGGCGCACCGAGATCCATCGCCCTCAAGGGCGTATCGAGGATGGTCACACCGGTAAAGCCTGACGCGAGCAGTTGGCTTTTCATCACCTCACGCGCGGACGCTGTGATTTCCGGATCGGGGATGATGACAGCATGAGCCTGTGCAGCGATGACGCTTGCAGGCAAGTCTGTCGCAGTGCCAGCATCCAGCACGACATAATCATATGCCCGCGAGAGCGCATCGACCGCTAGGTTGATCCTCGGCAGCTGCAGCAATTGACGCTGGCTTGGTTCCTGCCCTGCTCCCACCAGATGAACACCGGACAGACGATCCTTGGTGATGATCTCGCTGAACGAGGCTGACCCCTGCATCAATTCAGTCAATCCGGGCGACGCCGGATCGGTTGACACCGCGGCTAGCGTCGGAGACGCCATCGCAAGATCGACCAGCACGACTTTCGACCCACGCGACAGCAGCCGTGCAAGCGTCAGCGCTATCAGCGTTACGCTTTCATCCTGGTGGGCGCCGATAACAGTGATCTTTCGAGTTGTCCCGCCACCCTGACGCAACATCGCGGCCAGACGTTCGATTTCGATAATGCCCGCCGGCATTTGCGGATGCGTGTCGCGTAAGGGCGCCATCGGGATCTGTACAGTTGCAGCCGGACGCGGCACCGTCATGCGCAGCAACTCACCCGTGGTGATATAACCGGCGCTCAACATCAGCATCGCCATGGTGGCGATCAGCACGGTCGGAAGCTTTTTCGGGAAAGCGGGTGTATTCGACACGATAGCCCGAGAAATGATCCTGCCGTCGGCCGGAGCTGCGTCAATGTTCTCGCGGGTTGTCGCCTCGCGATACTTCGCAAGATAAGATTCCAGCAGATCGCGCTGCGCCTTCGCTTCACGCTCATAGGCCCGCAACTGGACATCCTGGCCATTGGTGGACGTCGCCTGGCGCTTCAACTGGTCGAGGCTTCCATTAAGTCCATCCGCCCGCGCGCTCGCGATCCGGGCATCGTTCTCCAACGATCGGGAAATCTTGTTCGCCTCCTCCCGGATCTGGCGGTCGATATCCAGAATCTGCGCTTTCAGCTCCTTGATGCGCGGATGCCCACCGAGCAGCGTCGACGATTGCTCGGCCAGTTGCGCGCGAAGCGTCACGCGCTGTTCCGACAGACGGCGAACCAGCTCGGAATTGAGAACTTCGGATGCTTCGATCGGCTTGCCGCTCTGGAGCATTTCCCGGATCAGACGGGACTTCGATTCAGCGTCGGACTTCAGCGCGCGCGCATTGTTGAGCTGGGTGTTCAACTCGCCGAGTTGCTGGTTCGACAGCGTGGTGTTGTTGGTGCCGACGAAGAGATTGGATTTGGAGCGGAATTCCTCGACCCGCGCCTCGGCATCCGCGACCTTCTTGCGCAGGCTCTCGATCTCGACGAGCAGCCATTGCGAGGCAGCCTTCGCCTGATTCTGCCGCGCCGCCTGCTGAAGCACAAGATAGCCGTCGGCAATGGAGTTCGTGACACGCGCCGCGAGTTCCGGATCGCGCGACTGGAATTCGATCACCATCACGCGCGACTTGTCGATAGCGAAGGCCGCCAGCCGGTCGTAATACGCTTCGAGCACACGCTCTTCGGGCGTCATCCTGAAAGGATCGCGGCCGAGGCCGAACAGACCAAGAAGCGTCTTGAGCGGCGAAATGCCGCGCAGCACCGGATCAAATTCTGGCAGTTCGGCGAGTTTGTTCACCTTGATCACTTCGCGAGCAAGATCGCGCGACAGCAACAGCTGAACCTGACTGGTCACGGCTTCGGCATCGAGGCTGCCGCGCTCTTCGGAGCGCTCGCCATTCGGCCGCAGAAAGACGTTCTCCCGTCCATCGATCAGGATGCGCGCCTCCGACTTGTAGCGTGGCGTAATCATGTTGACGGCAAGCAGTGACAGCGCGAGCGCGAGCGCGGTGGGCACAATGATCCACATCCGCTTGCGGACCAGCGTTTCCCAGATCGCACGGAGATCGATGTCGCCAAGTTCGGGGCTGGCGGCGAGCGTCACAGGCGCAGGCGTAGCAATGACTGGCTCAGGAGTCGGCGCGACATCAGCCGTGGCCCGGAACGGCATCTTGCTCATCCAGTCACGCCAGAACGAAAAACGCATCGAACACTCTCCACCGAACGCTACTGCACTGAATCGAATGCTGGTCTTCTCCGACGCGATTACAGTCTATTAAGGTTGCTGCCGGGTTAATCGCAGCGATCGCGATCTTCGCTTTGGCTGCAACGCAGCACGCGCGTTACGCTTTATTAACCATAAAAGTCCTTAATCAGAATCGATACTTACTTGGATTTCCCCCATGCAGCGCAGCCGCGCGCGCCTCACTTGGCTCCTCCTCGCGCTCGTGGTGTCGGGCTGTATGCGGACGACTGCGCCGGTGGCGGTTATTGATAACGGCAGTCTCGATGCGATTGCCTATGGACCGGTCCAGCCAGTGCGCGCCGTAAGCGTGGCGACAACGCCGGCACCGCCTGTCTACAGCTACGCCGCCCATGACGAACCTTATCGCCTCGACGCCGGCGATCGGCTGCGCATCGTCGTGTATGGTCAGGAAGGCCTTACCAACACTTATGCCGTCGATGCAGGCGGCTCGATCACGATGCCGCTGATCGGCGCTGTGCGGGCGCGGGGTCTGACACCAAACGGACTGGCGGCCACGATCACGTCCCGCCTGAAGAACGGCTATCTCCGCGAACCTCACGTCGCAGCGGAGGTCGAAACCTACCGGCCATTCTTCATTTTGGGCGAAGTTGCCGCACCCGGCCAGTATCCGTATGTACCGAACATGACGGTTGAGAGCGCAGTCGCCATTGCGGGCGGCTTCACGCCGCGCGCTTTGCGAAGCAGCATCAAATTAACCCGGATAGGCGAAGCTGGTACCGCTCAGGCTGTTGTACCGCCTGGTACGCTCCTGAAACCCGGGGACACGGTCGTTGTCGCCGAACGCTGGTTCTGACGATGCCCGAAACACCCGACTCCCCGCTGCGCATTCTGCACGCTGTCCGCGCGCCCGTGGGTGGAATTTTCCGTCACATTCTGGATCTTGCCGTCGGACAAGCCGAGCGCGGGCATTCGGTCGGAATACTGGCTGACAGCCTCACGGGTGGCGGGCGAGCGGATGCCGCGCTGAAAGAGATCAGCCCCAAGCTCAAGCTCGGCGTGTATCGTCTCGCGATCCGCCGCGAGCCACACCCCATCGACAGCGTGACGTCCCTGCATTTCCTTCGCCTGGCCCGGTCACTCAAGCTGGATGTCCTGCACGGACATGGCGCGAAAGCCGGTGCCTTCGTGCGCATGAAAGGTAAATCGAAGAAGGCGATCCGGGTTTACACCCCGCACGGCGGGTCCCTCCACTACCCACCGGGAACACTCAAAGGCGCCGTCTATACGCGGATGGAACGCGCGCTGATGAACCGGACCGAGCTGTTTCTGTTTGAAAGCGCCTTCGCGCGCGACACCTATCAGCGCATTATCGGCAAACCTGCCGGCATGATCCGCTGCGTCTTCAACGGCGTGACCGCGTTCGAATTCGATCCGGTTCCGGTTTCGGAGGACGCGACAGATCTCATCTATGTTGGCGAATTCCGCGAGATCAAGGGCGCAGACCTGCTGATTCAGGCCGTTGCCCGGCTTCGGGCGGACGGGAAACCCATCACGCTGACACTCGCCGGCGATGGCGAGGAGACCGAAACCCTCAAGGCGCTCGTCAGCAGCCTCAACATCGGTGACGCCGTGCGGTTCATCGGCCACGTGAGGGCCCGCTTTGGCTTCTCCAAGGGCAAGCTGCTGGTCGTCCCCTCGCGGGGCGACTCGATGCCATACGTTGTCATCGAGGCGGCCGCCGCCGGTATCCCGATGATCGCCGCCAGTGTCGGCGGCATTCCGGAAATCCTTGGACCGCACACCAGCGGACTCTTCGTGGCTAACAGCATCGGTGCGATGGCGGACGCGATCGAGAGCGCGCTGGCAGACATGGACGCGACCCGCGAACGCGCCCGGAACCTGCGCGAACGCATCTTCGTCCACTTCTCGCAGAAGGCGATGGTCGATGGCGTGCTCAACGGGTATCGCGAGGCGTTCAACGCGCGTTAACCTATCCTTATTGAGATAACCAATTCTTCCGATTTGTTGGCTACGCAAGAGGCTGGGAACCTTGGTTCCTCCTGGCCTGTCGCTACATGACGGCATAGCAACGGAAATTTGCCGTGGAACCGATCGACGTCCGAACGATGATGAACGCTGCCCCGGGAGCAGCCACAATGAGCGCAGCCGATGGCGCGCCTCGGCAGGAACGCCGCAAAAGACTATCGCCAGCCGCGCTCGCGGTAACCAACGAAAAGGTCAGCAAGGCCTACTCGACCGTCGTCATCAGCGGTGTCGTCAGAATCCTGGATTTCGTGCTGTTGAGTGCAGTCGGGCTCGGATTGTATCTGTGGTACGTGATGCCCGGCGACAGTTTTTCCTGGCAGTACACAGCAGCTGTGTTCGGCGTCGCCGCGTGTGCGGTGATCAGCTTCCAGGCCGCTGAAATCTACGACGTACAAGTTTTCCGCGGCCAGCTTCGCCAGATGACGCGCATGGCATCGTCATGGGCATTCGTTTTCCTGCTGTTCATCGGCGCATCTTTTTTCGCGAAACTGGGCGGCACGATCTCCCGTGTCTGGCTCTCGGCGTTTTTCTTTGCCGGCTTGTCCGCGCTGTTTGCTGAACGGCTGGTGCTGCGTTCGCTGGTTCGCCGCTGGGCACGCGAGGGCCGGCTCGACCGGCGGACGATCATTGTCGGCTCCGACCAGAATGGTGAAAATCTGATCCGTGCGCTCAATGCGCAGGACGATTCCGATATTCAGATCCTCGGCGTGTTCGATGACCGTAACGATTCCCGCGCGCTGGAAACCTGCGC
>Ga0233441_1001675_pt1 | contig 18514 bp, 19 predicted proteins | sample SI_123_September_4_FD_182781 | JGI IMG/M metagenome (GOLD analysis project Ga0233441, IMG submission 182781) | Seawater microbial communities from Saanich Inlet, British Columbia, Canada - SI_123_September2016_135_MG | ecosystem: Environmental > Aquatic > Marine > Inlet | place: Canada: British...
GATGAATATGATAGGAATGTGGTTATTATTAATACGCTCGCTATTAAGCAAATTCACTTAATCGATGATGGTAAACAAGCGATTAGCTTGTCTGGCGCTAGCTTACATAGCCTTGAAGAAAGATTGACAGAGGTTAATCGTGCTCCACATTCAGTCATTGGGTCGTCACAGATTGGTGCGACTGTTGTTGGCGGTATAGCTAATAATTCAGGTGGTGCATTAGTTAAACGTGGCCCTGCCTATACAGAATTTACTTTGTATGCACAAGTTGATAAAAATGGTAAATTGCATCTAGTTAATCATCTTGGTATTAATGGATTAGGCAAAACGCCTGAAGAGATACTTAGCAATGTTCAAGAGGGCAGATTCGATCCAATTAATATTCAACATGGTACAGGTATGGCTTCTGATCATGAATATGTTGACCGAGTGCGTAATGTAAAATCAGATATTCCGGCTCGTTATAATGCTGATAGTCGACGACTATTTGAGGCCAGCGGTTGTGCAGGTAAACTTGGTGTATTTGCTGTACGAACTGATACTTATACCGTACCAGATAAGGAGCAAGTATTTTACCTTGGCACTAACAATGCAGAAAAATTAACTAAATTACGTAAAGATATTCTTACAAATTTTGAAAATCTACCAGAGATGGCAGAATACCTACATCGTACGATCTTTAAGATAACCGAAAGTTATGGTAAAGACACTTTTTTGTCTATTAACTATTTAGGTACAAAAAATATACCGAAATTCTTTGCCGTTAAGGCAAAGGTTGAAAATTTGTTAAAACGATTGCCGCTATTGTCTGACTCTTTACCGGATAAAATTTTATTTTATTTGAGTAAATTATTTCCACAGCACCTACCTAAACGCATGCTTGAATTTAGTGATAAGTATGAACATCATCTGATCTTAAAGATGAGCGATAAAGGTATTGCCGAGGCACAGGATTATCTAAAGAAGCATTGGTCTAAAGAATGTGATAGTGCTTTCTTTGCCTGTAGAACTGATGAGGGCAATAAAGCCTTATTGCATCGTTTTGCAGCTGGAGCAGCAGCTGGTCGTTACCAAATGATTCATAATAATAAGGTAGAAGGAATTTTATCGCTAGATATTGCATTGCGCCGTAATGATGATGATTGGGTTGAAAAACTTCCTCAAGAGATTAGTAGTAACCTTGTACATGTACTTTATTATGGACATTTCATGTGTAATGTCTTTCATCAAAATTATATTTTTAAAAAAGGCACTGATAGACAAAAAATGAAGTCAATAATGTTGGCTATGCTTGATGATAAAGGCGCTAAGTACCCTGCCGAGCATAATGTTGGGCATTTGTATGAGGCAGAAAATAGCCTGCAGAGATTCTATAAAAAACTTGATCCAACTAATACTTTTAATCCTGGTATTGGCAAGATGAGTAAATACCAAGGACATTGTAACTGTTGTCAATTATGAAAATATTAAATGATAATTGGGTTGTTTTTGATGATGAAATGTCTCTTTCAGAAGCATTAGCACAAGAAGTATTGAATATTGCAAAAAATTCAATTTTTGAAAAAGATTGTTTCAGTATGGTTTTGACTGGCGGACAAAGTGTGCTCAGTCTATATAAGATTTTATCTAAAGCTGATTCAAACTGGGATAAATGGCATATTTATATAGGTGATGAGCGCTTTTTACCTGCAGGGCACAAAGATAGAAATGACCAAATAATTAATGAAATATGGTTAAGTAATTCCCCGATCCCTAAGAAAAATATTCATTTTATTAAAGCAGAATTAGGACTGTTGGAAGCAAGAGTAGAATATGAAAATACACTTAAAAAAATTGATAAATTTGATGTTGTGTTGCTGAGTATGGGTGAAGATGGGCATATTGCATCATTATTTCCTGACCACATTTATTCTGAAAATCAAAGTGTTGTTATTGAAAAAAACTCACCAAAAACTCCTAAAGAAAGAATAAGCATGTCTTATGAAAGATTTAATAAATCAAAGTATGTTGTCAAACTAATAGTTGGAGAATCAAAAAAAAAGGCTTTAAATCTAATTGCTGATGAAAAAATACTTCCTGTTAGTAGAGTTTTTGGCGATATAGAGAAGAATTACATTTGTATGCATAAATATATAAAATTAGTATAGTTTTTAAAAAAGATGGTGGGGCTGTAAAATGGTGTTTCTTGTAACTGGTGGTGCTGGGTTTATCGGAGTTTCGGTCATTCGTCATTTAATCAATGATTTAGGATTTACAGTAGTCAATGTAGATAAACTAACTTATGCAGGAAATGTTGAATCATTAGAATCTGTATCCAATTCTCCATTTTATAGTTTTGAACAAGCAGATGTTTGTGATCACAAGACTATTAAGGAAATCTTTGATAAATACCAGCCAGATAAAATTATGCATTTAGCTGCAGAATCTCATGTTGACCGGTCAATTGACGGGCCTGCTGAATTTATACATACTAACATTATAGGTACTTATGTCATGCTAGATGTTGCTAAAGAGTATTGGTCGTCATTACCCGCAAAAAAGAAGCGTAAGTTTTGTTTTCATTATATCTCAACTGATGAAGTCTATGGTGATTTGCATGGTACCGACGCCCTTTTTGTAGAAAGTACACCTTATGATCCAAGTTCACCATATTCAGCATCTAAAGCAAGCTCAGATCATCTAGTTAGAGCTTGGAATCGCACTTATGGTTTGCCTGTGCTGATTACCAATTGCTCTAATAATTATGGTCCTTTTCAGTTTCCAGAAAAGTTAATTCCATTAACAATTCTTAATGCTATTAGAGGCAAGCCCATACCCATATATGGAAATGGCCAACAAATTCGAGATTGGCTTTATGTTGAAGATCATGCTAAAGCCTTGATTAATGTAGTATTAAAAGGAAAATATGGAGAAACCTATAATATAGGCGGGCATAATGAAATAACTAATCTTGATGTTGTAAAAACAATCTGTAACATACTTGATAAGCTTGTATCAGAACACCCTATTGGCGTTAGGCGATATGAAGAATTGATTACTTTTGTCAATGATAGACCAGGGCATGATGTTCGTTATGCTATCGATGCTACTAAAATTGATAGAGAGTTGAATTGGAGGCCAAAGGAGTCATTTGGAACTGGCATTAAGAAAACTATACAGTGGTATTTAGATAATGAACTGTGGTGCAATAGAGTCCAAGATGGAAGTTATTATGGTGAGCGCCTAGGGTTGAAGGGGGTTTAATGAAGGGAATTATATTAGCAGGAGGTTCTGGAACCAGGCTTTTCCCAGTTACTCAAGTAGTATCAAAGCAATTATTGCCAATTTATGATAAGCCAATGATTTATTACCCTTTGACAACACTTATGTTAGCGGGTGTGCAAGATATATTAGTTATCTCGACTCCAGATGACACGCCTAGATTTCAACAATTGTTGGGCGATGGCAGTCAATGGGGTGTTAACTTAGAGTATGAAACTCAAAAAAATCCAGAAGGCATTGCTCAAGCATTTTTGATTGCTGAAGAATTTATTGATAATCAGCCTTGTGTTTTGATATTAGGCGATAATTTATTTTTTGGACATGACTTACAAAAGATGCTTAAAAATCTTGCCTTAAAAACAAAGGGAGCTGCAGTGTTAGCGTATCCTGTATGTGATCCAGAAAGATATGGAGTTGTCGAGTTTGATAGTAATGATGTTGCAGTATCTATAGAGGAAAAGCCGTTAAAACCTAAATCTACTTTTGCCGTTACAGGTATTTATTTTTATGATAAAGATGTTGTTAGAATTGCCAAGAAAATCACCCCATCTACTCGTGGTGAGTTGGAAATAACGTCAATTAACCAGCATTATTTGCAAAAAGGAATGTTGGATGTTGCTGTTATGGGTCGTGGTATGGCGTGGCTTGATACTGGTACGCATGAATCGTTGCTTGAAGCTGGACAGTTTGTTCACGTAATGGAAAAAAGACAAGGCTTGAAAATCGCCTGCCCAGAAGAGGTTGCATGGCGGAACCGTTGGATTACCAAAGATGAGCTAATTGTTGTTGCAAAAAGAATGGGAAAAAGCAACTATGGAGAGTATTTGTTAAAACTTGTTGACAGTAGAATGATTTAACTGATGAGAGCGATTAGTACAGCTATACATGATGTTTTTATTATTGAGCCCGAAGTGTTTAAAGATTCTAGAGGTTTTTTCTTGAAAAGCTGGAATCAGGCTAGTTTTAATAAGATTATTTCTAAAGATATTACATTTGTACAAGACAACCATTCGCATTCATTTAGAGGAGTTTTAAGAGGGCTGCACTATCAAATTAATCACCCTCAAGGAAAGCTAGTTAGAGTGATTTCTGGAAGGGTATTAGATGTAGCTGTTGATATTAGACGATCATCCCCTACTTTTGGTTGTTGTGTTTCAGTGGAGATTACGGGAGATAACTATAAACAATTATGGATTCCTGCTGGCTGTGCACATGGCTTTGTTGTTCTAAGTCAAGAGGCAGATTTTTTTTATAAAACTACCGATTATTATTATCCAGAGCATGAGAAATGCATTAAATATAATGATTCAGATTTAAATATTGATTGGAAGATGGATAAAAATAAAATTATTTTATCTGATAAAGATTGTTGTGGACTACCTTTTAGTCAGGCAGAATATTATGAATAGAAAAACTGTTTTATTAATAGGCTGCACAGGACAGATTGGCAATAATCTGTATCAATTAATGATGCCAATGTACAATGTGATTAACCCAACCAGATTTCAGCTGGATTTATCAAAACCAAAAACCTTAAGAAAGAAAATTAAAGACTGGAATCCGGATTTGATTATTAACGCAGCCGCTTATACTCAAGTAGATAAGGCAGAAAATAATGCCGAATTGGTGTTTTTAATTAATACTGAAGCCCCAATAGCCATAGCACAAGTTGCAAATGAATTGAATATACCATTAATCCATTATTCAACTGATTATGTGTTTAATGGAAAAAAGTCATGTGCGTACTTAGAAAATGATAACCCTGATCCCATTAACGTATATGGGGAAAGTAAATTGCAATCAGAAGAGGGTGTCTTTCAGTATAACGATAAAAGCTTAGTATTAAGAACTAGCTGGATATATGGAAACAATGGGTCTAATTTTTTAACAATTATGAAGTCATTGTTTAGATCAAAAGATGAAATAAATGTTGTAAATGATCAATTTGGTTCACCAACCTGGTCATATGAGGTTGCACGCGCAACTCTTAAGTTGATTACAAATATTGATAAGGGTAGTAAAAATTTATGGGGCTTGTATCATATGACTACATCTGGATCAACAACTTGGCATGGCTTCGCCAATGAAATTCAAAATAAAGATGATTTTAATAGTATTACAAAGGTTAGTCCAATTTCTTCTAAAGACTATAAATCTATAGCAAAAAGACCAAAAAACACCGTTCTAAATAACGACAAGCTATTGACAGATTGGGATATTAAACTTCCACATTGGAAAGATGCGTTAGAAAGATGCATACTTGAAAATAAATAATATACTGAATCCTAATAAGATAGACATGCAAAAAGAACAGATTAAAATATATGTTGCTGGCCATAATGGTATGGTTGGTTCTGCTATTGTTAGAGATTTAAAGAAACAAGGGTTTAATAATATTATTACTCGTACACATGTAGAGCTAGACTTAATCAATCAACAACAGGTACAAAATTTCTTCCAGTCAGAAAAGCCAGATCAAGTATATCTTGCGGCTGCTAAAGTAGGAGGCATTTATGCCAATAATACTTTTCCAGCAGATTTTATTTATCAAAACTTAATGATTGAATCAAATATTATTAATGCTGCTTTTGTAAATGGTGCTAAAAAATTATTATTTTTGGGTTCAAGTTGTATATATCCAAGACTTGCTACTCAGCCAATGGCCGAGGATGCATTATTAACTAATACACTAGAGTCAACTAATGAGCCATACGCAATTGCTAAGATTGCTGGGATAAAATTGTGTGAAAGCTACAATCGGCAATATAGCAATAGCCACGGAATTGATTATCGTAGCGTTATGCCGACCAATTTGTACGGCCCTGGTGATAATTACCACACTGAAAATTCACACGTTATTCCGGCAATGATACGACGCTTTCATGAGGCAAAGATTAACAATATACCAACTGTAAGTATTTGGGGGACAGGGGCGCCACGTCGTGAGTTTCTATATGTAGAAGATATGTCTAAGGCTTGTATCCATGTCATGAATTTGGATAAAGTACTGTATAAAAAACACACAATGCCGATGTTAAGTCATATTAATGTAGGTGTCGGGCATGATATAACCATTAATGAGTTGGCAGTCAGCATTAAGAATGTTATTGGTTATAAAGGCGATATTGTCTTTGATACGAAAAAACCTGATGGTTCGCCACAAAAATTAATGGATAATACGCGTATAGAGATGTTAGGCTGGAAAGCTAAAACACTCTTTAATGATGGTCTTAAAATATCTTATCAAGACTTTCTAAATAATCAGCAAAATAAATACGATGGATAAAGTTGCACTAATTACTGGAATAACAGGTCAAGATGGCTCTTACCTTGCGGAATTCTTATTAGATAAGGGCTATGAAGTGCACGGTATTAAAAGACGCTCTTCGTCGTTTAATACCGAACGTATTGATCACTTGTATCAGGATCCACATGAGAGTAATAGAAAATTTATTCTTCATTATGGTGATTTGACTGACTCTATGAGTTTGGTTCGTATTATTAAACAGGTGAGTCCTGATGAAATATACAATCTTGGAGCGCAATCACATGTAGCTGTTTCTTTTGAAACACCAGAATACACCGCTGATACTGTTGGCATAGGGGCACTTAGAATTTTAGAAGCTATTCGTATATTAGACCTTGAGAATAAAACCAAATTTTATCAAGCCTCAACATCTGAACTTTTTGGTAAAGTTCAAGAGGTTCCACAAACAGAAACAACACCATTCTATCCAAGAAGCCCTTATGCAGCTGCTAAGCTTTATGCGTATTGGATAACTATAAATTATAGAGAGGCGTATGGTATCTACGCATGTAATGGTATTTTGTTTAATCATGAATCTCCAGTACGAGGAGAAACTTTTGTAACTAGAAAAATTACTAGAGCTTTGGCAAGAATTAAATTAGGAATGCAAGATTGCCTATATTTAGGCAATCTTGATGCAAAAAGAGATTGGGGGCATGCAAAAGATTATGTTGAAATGCAATGGCTGATGCTTCAACAAGACCAGCCAAAGGATTTTGTTATTGCAACAGGTGAACAGCACTCTGTAAAAGAATTTGTTGATATTGCTGCAAAAGTCTTAGATATGAAAATTATTTGGACTGGAGAAGGTGCTGATACAATTGGCACGCTTATAGATGGGCAAAACAACAAGAGAACTGTTGTTAAGGTTGATTCAAAATATTATAGACCAACAGAAGTTGAAGAATTGCTGGGTGATTATTCTAAAGCAAATAACGAGTTGGGATGGAAGCCAAAAATTTCATTTTTGGCAATGATAAAAGAAATGATAATTTCAGACCTAGAACATGCAAAAAGAGATAAACTTTGTCATTCAAAAGGTTTTGGCACATACAAACATAGTGAGTAAAAGGTTTACAATTAACTAAAATGAAAAGTCTTGCAGAAAAAATAAAAAATAATGAGCCAACTATTGGAGCCTGGATAACTATTAACCACCCCACAATTGCAGAAATATATGCAAATGCTGGATTTGATTGGGTAGTTGTGGATTTGGAGCATAGTGTTATCACTATTGGCGAAGCAGAAAACTTAATTCGAGTTATAGAGCTATCTGGCTCTATTCCATTAGTGAGACTCACCTCTAATGACTCAGATCAAATTAAAAGAGTTATGGATGCTGGAGCGCATGGCATTATTGTGCCTATGATAAAAACAAAACAAGATGTTGAAAATGCAATTAAGTCATTAAAATACCCGCCATCAGGCGAACGTGGAGTTGGTCTTGCTCGTGCACAGCACTGGGGTAATAAATTCAATGAATATTTAAAATGGCTAGAAAATGATTCTATTATTATTGTTCAAATAGAACACATCGATGCAGTTAATAACTTAGATGAAATTTTTAGCTTAAATGGAATTAGTGGTTATATTATCGGACCATATGATTTGTCTAGTTCTATGGGTGTACCTGGAGATTTTACTAATCCTGAATTTATCCAAACAATAGAAAGAATAAAATCCAAGGCTAAAAAATATAACCTATGTGGCGGTATACATGTGGTGGAGCCAAACACAAATGAATTACAACAAAGAATTGATGAAGGGTACGGATTTATTGCTTACAGCCTAGATACTAGAATGCTTGATTCAGCATCTAGAAACGCCTTATCAATTATAAAACCATCTATTTAGACAATGAATACAATTACAGTTATACCAGCTAGAATGGGAGCTACCCGTTTCCCTGGAAAGCCCATGAAAAACATATGCGGAATACCGATGATAGAGCATGTGTACAAACGTGCGCAGATGATATCTAACGTCTCATCTACATATGTCGCAACCTGTGATGTTGAAATTTTCCAACATATAGAATCAATAGGTGGTAATGTGGTTATGACATCTAATAGTCATGAACGAGCAACAGATAGAACTGCTGAGGCAGTTCAGAATATAGAAAAAAAATCTGAACAGAAAGTAGATGTTGTCATTATGATTCAAGGAGACGAGCCGTTATTAGCTCCTAGTATGTTTGATAATATGTTGTTAAACTTTTCAGATAGCAGTATTAAAGTAGTAAATCTTATGTCTAAACTAAATACTGAAGAAGAATTTTTAGACCCTAATGAAGTGAAAGTAGTTTGTGATTCAAACAATAATGCACTGTATTTTTCTAGAGAGCCAATTCCTTCCAAAAGTAAGTGGGCTGCAGAGATATCAAAGTATAAACAACTTGGGATTATTGCCTTTACTAGGGACTATTTGTTGAAGTTCTATCAGATGCCACAAACGCCATTAGAGAAGATTGAATCAGTTGATATGCTTCGTGTTTTAGAAAGTGGTGACACCATTAAAATGGTTGAGACAGATGTCATTACTATAGGAGTGGACACCCCTGAAGAACTTTCCAGAGTGGAAAGAATAATGGAAAATGATGATATTTTCATGCTATATAAATAATTATTTAAATATTTTATGAATAAAATATTTAAAGTTGGTATTGCTGGTTATGGCGTTGTAGGAAAGCGCAGAAGACAATTTATTGATATTCACCCCAATTTAAAAACAATTGCCGTTTGTGATAGAGTGTTTGATAGCGATAGTGTTATGGAAGATGGAGTTCGTTGCTACACAGATTATCATAAATTATTAAATGAAGATTTAGATATTTTATTTGTTTGCATGACTAATGATATTTTGCCTGAAGTAACTATAGCTGGCTTAAAAGGAAATCTACATGTATTCTGTGAGAAACCTCCAGGATGTACAGTAGATGATATTATTAGAGTACGCAAGATAGAGAGAAGATTTCCTAAATTGAAGCTCATGTATGGTTTTAACCACCGTTATCATGATTCTGTAAAAGAAGCGCTTAGTATTATTAATTCAGGAGAATTGGGTAAGGTTGTAAATTTACGTGGTGTATACGGTAAGGCTAAGTTAATTACTTTTAATCAAGATGATTGGCGCACTCGTAGGGATAAGTCTGGTGGTGGTGTATTGTTGGATCAAGGTATTCATATGGTTGATTTGTTGCGTTTATTTGGCGGAAAATACACTAAAATACATAGTTTCATTTCAAATAATTTTTGGCATTACGATGTTGAAGACAATGCTTATGCAATAATGCAGACTAACTCAGGGGTTACTGCTATGTTGCATTCTTCAGCTACTTCGTGGCGGCACACTTTTAGGCTTGAAGTAACTACTGAAAAAGGTGGCATAATATTGAGTGGTATTTTGTCAGGGTCAAAAAGTTATGGTGCAGAAACAATGACAGTAATTTATGCAAATCCAGATGGAGATAATGGTAATCCAAAAGAGGTGCTAACTAAATATAATAACGATCCATCCTGGAATAGTGAGATTAAAAAATTTGTTAATTGTATAGTGAAAGATAAAGTGGTTGATTATGGCTCATCAAGTGATGCACTTGAAACAATGAAATTAGTTTATAAGATTTATTATTCTGACTCTAATTGGAGAGATAAATACAATATTAAGTCTGTAGATTAATTATGAATAAAGTAGATAAAATTTTTAACCAGTCAACAAATATCTCAGAGTTTTCGGAAAAATATTTCCAGTATCTGCATAGTATACTTTTATCTGTCAATACTAAGGAGATTGCAACCTTTGCAACATTGCTTTTGGGTGCAAGAGAAAGTGGCAGTAAAATAATTTTTATGGGTAATGGTGGTAGTGCCGCAACTGCTAGTCATTTTGCTAATGATATAGCATATGGAACAAGAACTTTTGAAAAACCATTTAGGGCTATTAGTATTACAGATAATAATGCTGTGATAACAGCAGTGGCTAATGATGATGGCTTTGATAAGATATTTATACAACAATTGCAAGTTGTTATGCGCCCTGGAGATATAGTTGTTGCTATTTCTGCTTCTGGGAGGTCACCTAATTTGATTAATGCTATTAAGTATGCAAATAAAAATAATGCAATTACTGTAGGCATTACTGCCTTTGATGGTGGGGAATTGAAAAATACAGTAAAACACTCTTTACACGTGCCTACCAATCAAGGAGAGTACGGCCCTGCAGAAGATGCACATATGATATTGGATCATCTTTTGGGTGCTTATTTAACTAGAGTTATTTTATAATTATATGTTAAAGAGGAATTTAGAGTGCTAAGTGGCAAAGTTGCTTTAGTTACAGGTGGTACTCGTGGCATAGGAAAGGCTATTGCTCTTGAGTTGCAAAATAAAGGCGCTAGTGTAATTATCACAGGCACTAAATCAATATTTGAATCTACAGAGGGTTATCAATATATTGGTGTTGACTTTTCTAATAGAGAAGCGACAATGGAATTTGCCAATAAGGTGAAAAATATCAAACCTGATATACTTATAAACAATGCAGGGATTAATAAAATAGGTGCTTTTGCTGAAATATCATTAGAAGATTTTGATCAGATCCAGCAAGTTAATCAATACGCCCCTTTTATATTGAGTCAAGCTGTCATCCCTGGGATGAAAGAAAAAAAATGGGGAAGAATAGTTAATATCAGCTCTATTTGGGGGAAAATTAGCAAAGAATACAGGGCTTCATATAGTGTCAGCAAGTTTGCTTTGGACGGGATGACTTCAGCCTTGTCTGCAGAGGTGGCCCAATATGGAATTTTGGCAAATTGTGTATCACCAGGGTTTATTGATACAGAGTTGACTCGATCTATTTTGGGTGATGATGGTATTGATAGAGTAGTATCCCAAGTGCCTGCTAAAAGGTTAGGTGGTGTGGATGAAATAGCAAAATTTGTTGCATGGCTGTCGAGCGTAGAAAACACCTATATAACAGGCCAGAATATCGCTATAGATGGAGGGTTTACTCGTGTCTAATAATCTTGTTATTAATTCTCACGTTGGAGAATACCAAGTATATTTCAATGATTGTGCACTTGAAGAGTTAAATCAAAATATATTTGATAATGCCCATTTTATTATCGATGAAAAAGTAGCTAATTTATACAAAGACAAAATACCTAACATACTATCTTCAAGCTCGGTTTTGTTAATTGAGGCTTTAGAGACAAACAAGTCTTTGGATAAATTCCCTCAATATGTCAAACATTTGGTTGATAAAAAATTAAGGCGAGATCAAGTTTTGATTGCTATTGGTGGCGGTATTATTCAAGACATTACTTGTTTTTTATCTGCCACTATGTTGCGTGGCGTTAAATGGTATTTTTATCCAACAACACTACTATCGCAAGCTGACTCATGTATTGGCTCTAAAAGCTCTATTAATTCAGGAAACGCCAAAAATATTCTTGGAACATTTACTCCGCCAGACAAAGTGTATATCAGTACATCATTTCTTGATACTTTAGATCACACAGAGGTATTGTCTGGCTTAGGAGAGATGATTAAAGTTCATATTATCGACAGTCCAGAATCATTTGATAATATTGCAAAAAGCTACAAAGCTATTCTCAAAGATAAAGCGATTATGATTGAGTTTATCCGACGTTCACTCGAGATTAAAAAACAATATATAGAAATAGATGAATTTGACAAAGGCATTCGGAATATATTTAACTATGGTCACAGTTTTGGTCATGCAATAGAATCAGCTACAAATTTTGGCATACCTCACGGAATTGCAGTCACAATTGGTATGGATATGGCAAATTTTGTTGCAATGAAAATGGGTATTTCTTCTAAAGATAATTATAGCCATATGCATGCAACTTTATATGAGAATTATAATGGCTATACTAGCTATCCAATTCCTATTGATCTGTTTATATCGGCAATCTCCAAAGATAAGAAAAATATAGGCTTTAATGAGGTTACATTAATATTAACAAATAAAGATGCGAAAGTATTCAAAGATAGCTATAAAAATAATAAATGGTTCTCAGATGTATGTGAATATTATTTGACAAATGAGAGAGTGTCATGAATTCTATAGATAAAATCGTAGTGACATCAAGGTCATTTTCCAAGCACAAAGTCTTGCGCCAAGAGCTGCTATCAAAATATTCAAATGTTAAATTTAATGATGAAGGTTTAAAGTTAACAGGTGGCGATTTAATAGAGTTTTTAGAAGGTGCTGATAAGGCAATAACTGCATTAGAGGTAATAGATGATTCTGTATTATTAACACTGCCAAAGCTTAAAGTTATCAGTAAGTATGGTGTTGGGATAGATATGATTGATACTGATGCTTTAAAAAAGCATAATGTGAAATTAGGGTGGACTGGCGGGGTTAATCGTCGCTCTGTATCAGAGTTGGTTATATCTAGTGCAATTTCTTTGCTAAGACATATTCTTGTCGCGAATAACGAAGTTAAAAATGGTATTTGGAGGCAGCATATAGGTAGGCAACTATCTGACCTTACTGTAGGAATTATTGGTTGTGGTTATGTTGGTAAAGATCTTGCTAAGCTGCTAAAAGTGTTTGGATCAAATGTACTGGCTTATGATATTTTAGATTTTCCGGAGTTTTATCAAGAAAATAGCGTAACCCCGGTAGATATTGATACTTTACTAATGAATTCTGATGTGGTTACACTCCACCTTCCATTAGATGATTCAACAAAAAATATTCTAAATAAAGAGCGTATGAGCTTAATGAAGCCATCAGCAATACTAATCAATCACTCTCGTGGTGGTTTGCTTGATGAATTTAAACTAAAGTCTATGTTGACGAATGGTCAGTTAGCTGGCGCCGCATTAGATGTATTTAGTCAAGAACCTCCAGAAGATCAAGAACTTATTAATCTTTCTAATTTTCTTGTAACCCCACATATTGGTGGGAGTTCCGAAGAGGCAGTGCTGGCAATGGGCAGGTCTGCAATAAAAAATCTGGATAGTTTTTAAATTATTCTATGAGTCAATCATTAATAGAATCTATAAATTCTGCTGATGTTATTTTTATGGATTTTGACGGAGTAATCAAGGAGTCTGTTGAGATTAAATCTAGAGCTTTTGAAGATTTGTTTGTAGATTTAGGACCTAATTTTATTAAAAAAATTCAACTCCATCATAGAGATAATGGAGGAGTGTCAAGATTTCATAAAATTCCGTTGTATCTTTCTTGGGCTCAAATTCCAAATACTACAGAAAACATTCAAAATTACTGCAATAGGTTCTCTATTATTGTTAAACAAAAGGTGATAGAGTCTCTTTGGGTTCCAGGGGCGATAGAATTTATTGAAAAATATCGGAATAATAAGGTGATTATTTTAGTAACTGCAACGCCAGAAGTAGAAATTAAAGAAATATTGGAGAAGCTGGGTATTTTCTTATATTTTAATAAAGTTTTTGGATATCCTGTTTCTAAGCAAGATGCTATTAAATCATCCTTAAAAAGTTTAAGCCTTTCCTCTAAAAATGCGATAATGATAGGTGATTCCAGCGCTGATTATGATGCTGCAATTAATAATAATATTTCTTTTTTATTAAGAAAAACCTCACTAAACAAATTTTTGCAAAAAAAATGCTTAAGAGGTGGTTGGAAAGCGTGTTATATAATTAAAAATTTTAATAAATTATTGTAATAAAGGCGGGTTGTTAAGTGTTAAAAAATTCATCAATATTGATTACAGGCGGTACAGGTTCGTTCGGACATAAATTTATTCCAATGACTTTGGAAAGGTACAGTCCTAAAAGGATTGTGGTATTTTCTCGCGATGAGATGAAACAATGGGAAATGGCAAAGTTATTCCAGGATGATCCAAGAGTAAGATTTTTGATTGGAGATGTTCGTGATAAAGATAGACTTTATCGTGCGTTAGATGGCATTGATTATGTAGTTCATGCAGCGGCTACTAAAATTGTCCCCACCGCAGAGTATGATCCTTTTGAATGTGTAAAAACTAATGTTTTTGGTGCAATGAATCTTATTGACGCCTGTATCGATAAAGGAGTCAAACGAATTGTAGCCCTATCTACTGATAAGGCTAGTAGTCCAGCAAATTTGTATGGTGCAACTAAACTGACTTCTGACAGATTATTTGTATCTGGTAATTCGTATAGTGGTAGTCATGACACAAGTTTTTCAGTTGTGAGATATGGTAATGTAATGGGCTCTAGAGGATCTGTTATTCCATTCTTTATGTCGATTGCAAAAGATGGTATTTTGCCAATTACAGATAATCGCATGACTCGATTTATGATTTCATTAGAAGAAGGTGTTGAGTTAGTTTGGCATGCTTTTGATGATATGAGAGGTGGTGAAATTTATGTTAAAAAAATTCCATCTATGAAAGTTACAGATATTGCGTTAGCGGTTAACAAAAAAGCAAAACAAGAAGAGATTGGTATTAGGCCCGGTGAAAAATTACATGAACAGATGATTGGACCAGAGGATGCGCTTTATACATATGAGTATCTTAGTCATTTTAAAATCTTGCCATCTATCAATGATTGGAGTAATGACCCTGAAAGAATAGGTAGTGGTGTTAAGGTTAAATCAGACTTTATGTATTGTTCGAATAACAATAAAGAGTGGATGGAAATTTCTGAACTTCAAGAATGGATCCAGAAAAATAAAGACAAAATTGGGATCATTTAAGAGTGATTCCATATGGAAAACACGACATTAACCAGACTGATATTGATTCAGTTGTGGATGTTTTGAAATCTGATTTCTTGACGCAAGGCCCACAAGTTCCTTTATTTGAAAAAACAGTTTCGGATTATTGTGGTGCAGAATATGGAGTGGCAGTCAATAGCGCCACTTCAGCGCTACATATTGCTTGTTTGGCATTAGAGCTCGGAAAGGGTGATTGGCTTTGGACTAGTCCAAATTCTTTTGTTGCTTCTGCTAATTGTGGTTTATATTGTGGCGCAAAGGTTGATTTTGTTGATATTGATCCAAAAACTTATAATTTATCTGCTAAAGAATTAGAAAGAAAATTAATCCAGGCTAAGCAAGACAATAAACTTCCAAAAATTGTAATTCCTGTGCATTTTTCTGGACAGTCCTGTGATATGAAGAGAATTCATTCTCTCAGTCAAGAGTATGGGTTTAAGATCATTGAAGATGCATCTCATGCAATTGGCGGTAAGTATCTAGATCAACCAATTGGTAGCTGTCAATATTCTGATATTACTGTATTTAGTTTTCATCCGGTTAAGATTATTACAACGGCAGAAGGCGGGTTAGCGACAACGAATGATGAAAAATTATCAGAGCACATGCAACTATTCCGTAGTCATGGTGTAACTCGCAATCCAAAGTTAATGAGCAAGCTATCAGAGGGTGGTTGGTACTATCAGCAAGTTGATTTAGGATTTAATTACCGTATGACTGAATTGCAAGCTGCACTTGGAGTAAGCCAAATGCAAAGACTTGACGAATTCGTTACTCAGCGCCATACTCTTCAAGAAAGATATGATTCGTTATTAAGTAGTCTTTCGATTATAAAGCCTTACCAAAATCAAGATAGCTATTCTGCATTACATTTGTACCCAATTCAAATAGACTTAGATAGTGTTGATAAAAGCCGTGAGAAAATTTTTGATGAACTTAGACAGAGTGGCATTGGTGTAAATGTACACTACATTCCAATTCACACCCAACCATATTATCTCCATTTTGGATTTAAAGTGGGCGATTTCCCTAATTCAGAGTCCTATTACAATAGGGCAATTAGTATCCCTTTATTTCATACAATGACAGCAGAACAACAAGATGAGGTGCTGAATATACTGGTGAGAGTGGTGCAATGAACATATGCGTAATACCTGCAAGAGGTGGAAGTAAACGCATACCTCGTAAAAATATTAAAGCATTTAATGGTAAGCCTATTATTACATACTCTATTAAGGCTGCACTTGAGAGTAATTGTTTTGATCAGGTCATTGTTTCTACAGATGACAATGAAATTGCAGAGGTCGCAAAAACGTATGGTGCTAAAGTACCGTTTATCAGGCCGGCTGAGCTATCTAATGATTATGCCGGCACTATTCCAGTTATTAAGCACACGATTGAATGGCTAGAGGGTCATAATAACAATACTATTGATAATGTGTGTTGTTTATATGCAACCGCACCATTTATTCAATCTCAGACAATATCTAAGGCCTTTCAACAACTGCAAGAATCAAAGGCTGATTATTGTTTTAGCGTGACAAGCTTTGCCTTTCCAATTCAAAGATCCATAAGAATTACTCAAGATGACAAAGTAGATATGTTTTATCCTGAGAATTTTAACGTTAGATCTCAAGATTTAGAAGAAGCCTATCATGATGCAGGACAGTTCTATTGGGGTAAAGCGCAAGCCTTTAAAGATGAGTTGCCGATTTTTTCTGAAACAGCGAGTCCGTATATTCTTCCAAGATATTTAGTGCAAGATATTGATACTATGGAGGACTGGATAAGGGCAGAGGCTATGCACAGGGTTTTGCAAGAAACAGATGTATTGTCATGAGAGTTGTTTTTCGCGTTGATGCTTCTTTGCAGATGGGTACAGGTCATGTTATGCGCTGTTTAACTTTGGCACAAATGCTAAAAGAAAATGGAGAAAATGTCGAATTTATTTGTCGGAAACACGAAGGAAACTTAGTAGGCAAGATTCGCTCAAGTGGGTTTACCGTTCATGAGTTAGAGGTGTTTGAAGAGCTTGAAGTTGATAATAAGTTATCTCATTTTCACTGGCTAGGGGCGACTCAGCAACAAGATTCAGATGAATGTATTGACGTATTAAGTTCAGAGGGGGTTGATTGGTTAATTGTCGACCATTATGCTTTGGATGAGGATTGGCATTGTAACCTTAAGCCTTATTATAGAAAGTTAATGGTAATTGATGATTTAGCGGACAGGAAATTTGATTGTGATTTAATGTTGAACCAAAATTTAGACGCTCAACCGGAAGATTATAAAAATAAAGTGACAGGTAAATGTAAGTTTTTACTAGGATGTGATTACACCTTGTTAAGGACGGAATTTTCTGAATTAAGAGAAAGGGCACTAGAAAAAAGAAAAACTACCAAAAAGATTAAAAATATTTTAATTAGTGTCGGTGGTAGTGATGTGCATAATAAAACTTATGATATTCTACAAAAAATTGATGACGATCTAAATACGGTGGTCATTTTGGGGTCATTATCGCCGCACAATAAAATGATAAATAATTACGCAAAAGATAAAAATATTAAAGTTATTATTGATGCTGATAATATGGCTGAGTTAATGTTTGAAGCAGATTTGGCGATTGGCGCAGGAGGATCTACCTCGTGGGAGAGGTGCTGTTTAGGTCTGCCAACTTTACTATACATTACAGCAGAGAATCAAAGAATGGTGGCTGAGAATTTAGAAAAAAAAAGTGCAGTGGTAATGGTTAAAAATTTAAAGGATGATTTAAAAATGATTATAAATAATCTTGCTTTTTGGAAGGCTATATCGAAACAATCCCAACTTGTTTGCGATGGGAGAGGTGTTAAAAAAGTGCAAGAATTTTTAATTAAATAGTAATATGAAAATATTAATAACAGGTGCAAATGGTTTTTTAGGAAGTGCATTGCTTAATCAGATGCAAAAAACCAGCCATAAAATATTCCCTTTAGTAAGAAAAAGTAATGGAGTTAATGATATTGAATGTGATATTGGCAATACAAGAAGTTTATTAACTATCTTGAATAAGTACAGGCCTAATGTGATTGTTAATTGCGCTGCAAAAGTGGATTTTTCAGAAAGATCAATACAGGGTCAATACAATGTTAATGCACTTGCTCCTGCAGTTATCGCCTCATGGTGTATGGATAATAAAGCGTATTTAATTCAAATATCCAGCTCTATTGTTAACGGTAATACTTT
>Ga0233441_1001687_pt1 | contig 18408 bp, 18 predicted proteins | sample SI_123_September_4_FD_182781 | JGI IMG/M metagenome (GOLD analysis project Ga0233441, IMG submission 182781) | Seawater microbial communities from Saanich Inlet, British Columbia, Canada - SI_123_September2016_135_MG | ecosystem: Environmental > Aquatic > Marine > Inlet | place: Canada: British...
TCATTTCCTTGGCGTCTATCCGGTCGCCGTTCTCATCGAACAACTCCCGCCCGCCCCGCTCCTTGTCCGGTCCTGGGCGGTGCTGGATGTACCTTACGTGTGCAAGCGCTTTACCGATCGACACGACATTGCCGCCACGGTTCCGCCCTGGTATGTACTTGTGTTTGACTACTACCATGTAGTCAGCCTCCGCTAACTTTCGGCTCTACGAAATAGTAAGCACCTTTGCCACAACTACTGCACTCGCTCCACCTGGCAAAGATCGCCTCTGTCATCCGCTCATGCTCTTCTCCCTCGGCGGGCGCGCAGTTCAAGCAATAGAATTTTGAATTGCCTAGATGCAAGCCGTAGTATTTGGCAATCATCGTTAGCGCTTCTTCCATCTCATTCTTGGCTTTCTCGGCTGTCAGCGTTATCGCGTTCTCTTTCAGCGCTTCTTTTGTTTCGCTGTGCAGCTTGATTGTCTCCCTGCACTTCGCAGCATGGCTTATCAAAGCGCTCAGTATTAGCATCCGCTCCTTGTCGTCTGTGATTTTCAGCTCAGACATTCGCCTTCCCTCCCGCTGCCTCTACTGTCCGCTTCATTGCCTCCACCAGGTCGCGCTCGTCTTTCTCTACCGCCTTTGCCATCTTCTGCTTAGCTGACGTGAGCGCCGCATCAAATGCCGCTTTCCCTTCTTTCGTTGCTGCCATGTTTGTATAGGTCAACTCAAACAATGTCCCTATCAGCCTGCCTTGACGGGCTAGCATGGCACAGACTCGGTTAGTCATCGCCTCTATAGAGCCAGTTATCATGCTGTCTCTTGGCTCGTTCTTCAATTCGTCTCTATTTGCCAGATACCACAAGATTGCCGTCCGGACTAGCTCCGACTTACTTACTTCGTCTTCCTTCGCCAGGTCGTCAACCCGCTTAAAGTCCTCCCGGCTTAGCTTTGTCTCTACTGTCGGTTTTACTTCCCGTTTTTTCTTTTCCATTGTACCGGCTCTCTATTAGTCATATATCGACTATTATACATTACGTACCGGCATTTTACCGGCTATTTTTGCTCCGTACCGGCATGTAGACAGCCGGTTTATTTAGCATTCTGCGCTCTGCGCGGATGCTTTCATCTTGCCTTACCAACAAAGTTGGTTTCGGCTCCACTCCGCTAACGCTCCGTTACGGGGCAAGTGGCGCGTTCGTGCCTCTCCGCGCGCTGCATCCTCAGCGTCAATCTTTCCAACGTGGCGGCGGTGGTCCTGGTCCTCTGTCGTCGTCTTTTCGCCACGCTCCGGGCTTCGGCAATTTGATTGAGCCCGCGCCAATTCTGAACACTGAGCTAAAGAGCGCCACCAAGGCGCGAACAACCAGAGAAATTAGTCTAACCACTATGCCGGTCAGGGGTCTGATCACGGTCGAAGACCTCCCACCTGCCATATGATTCAAGGCAAGCAAGATAACGACAATCAAACCCAGTGACCAGATCAAATCCATGACCAGATCGTACAACTAAACCCGGACAAGCCGCCTAGTTCTTGCGCTGCTGCTTTTCCTCAAGACCAAGCTTTGATAGTAGCTCGGCGTTCTGGGTCTTCAAAGCGTCGGACAGCCCACGCAGTTGGGAAGCTTCTTTGATGGCGGCGTCCCTCTCTTCGCGGTCCGTTTTGCTCGCCGCCTCGACTTTCGCAAGCTGCCGCTGTGCTTCGCCCTGGGCTGCTTCTGCCGCTGCGGTGATTCGCTCTATTTCCTGCTGCCGGTTGGCGCGTTCTTTGTCCAGCTCCCCGTGCAAGCGCTCTAGCTCTGCTTCTTGCGACTTGACCTGCTGCTGCAATTGTTCGCCGGTTGCTCTGTATGCGGCGCTTTCAGTCTGCGATTTCTGCAAAGCTGCCTCTAATTCGGCAACACGCTCCTTAAGGGTGTCAATTTGCTGCGCGTCCGCTTCGCTTTCCTTCTCCAGATTGTCGATAGCATCAAGGGCACCTTGAAACTGTTTAACGGCGGCTTCTACTTCCTCGGCTGCCTTTTCCTTCACTGCCAGGACTTCGCGCCCCGCTTCTTGCGCTGCTTGCCTCCAGACGCTGGCAAAAGCTGCCTGCACAGATGGCGGGATCTCGTCCGGCACAGTTATTACCACAGCCGGGCGCCGCTGCTGCCAGGCTTCCAAAAGCTTGTATATAGTCCGCAGACTGCCGCCGCCCAAAGCATCGAGCAACGCCGTAGCGCTTACTTCTTTGCCTTCCGCCTGGAGCCGGTTGGCTGTCTCAAAAAGCTCATCTGCCTCAATCGCCCGCCTACGTGCCATCTCGTCACCCCTTTGCCTACTTCCTTATTCTATCGCAAATTTACCTATTTATTTTTACCATTATTTTTACTATTACCAATTTTATTATCATTATTACCAACTTTGAGCGTTTTTTTTGACGCTCCCGCCCTGGGCTATCGCGCGCGTGACGCGGGCGCGCGTAATAAGCCGCCTCAGTTGGCCGCCAATTGGCCGGGCTCTAGCCGAAGCGCCACAGGCGCGGGGTTTCCAGTCCGGCTCCAACCGGTTTTCATGGCACAAAATCGGCCGAGATTGGCGCGGCTACCACTTCCGAATTAATTTGATAGTCCCACGGGCTATATAGTACAATAGGCTATATGAAGGCAAAGCAGTACGCCAACCAGAAAATCAAGCTCCCAGACGGCTCTTTGGTATCCGTCGTGATCTGGCAACTGCCCGAACCATCAGACGAGCGCCCCCACGGGCTCAAGTACAGACTTAACTACTGCACTGCCGACGGTGCCACACTGATTAGATACGACAATGAAAAAGGCAAAGGCGATCACAAGCACATTGGCAATGAGCAAGAGCCTTACACCTTCAAGGATATAGACACTTTGCTGGATGACTTCTGGCGCGATGTAGACGAAATTTTGGAGAAGAATCAACATGAATAACCGCAAAATTTTGATATCTATCTGTAGCCTGGACGAGTTCAAGAAGGCTGTCCGCACTTCGTTTAAGCAAGCTGAAGCTGGCGCGCCTTCTGAAGATCCTATTCACCGTGTTTATTTCACCAGTGAGGAAGACCTGTTCAGTACGCTGTCTCCCAAGCGTATGGAGCTGCTGAAGTATCTCAAGAAAAACGGTCCTATGAGCTGCCGAAAATTAGCGACTTTGCTAAACCGCGCCTACGCCAACGTTCACGAGGACGTTAAACAGCTCGCCCAGCTTGAAATTATCCAGAAGGACGACGACCAAAAACTTATGGTGCCCTGGGACGAAGTTGATATAGCCGTTCCGCTTGTAGCTTGAGGCGTCTACCATCCCCGCGCTTAGAACAGTTGCGGTTAGATTGGCGTCCTGAGCTTCCAATAGGAAAAATCTTGGTTTGCGGTAAATGGAGGGGACCCAGCGGAGGCTCTGCGGAGCTGGGGAGGGTTCCGTTTAAGGAGCAAACCATACCACCAGCCTTGAGCCACAAGCGGGCGGAGCCTGCACCAGAGCTTGACCCCGGAGCTAAACTCAAAGGAAGTGACGGCGAGAAGCTCTCGGGCTCAGTTGCTGTTGAGTTGTTCGCCGTCGCTCCGAAGAAAGATAAGCGCAGGGAGTCAAGCTCCATAGAAAAATCCGCGCGAAGCGCATTCCCAGGAAGTTCAGCGGAACCAGAAACACCAGAACCAAGGTCAATTTCTAAAGAGGCTTTTGACTCCGGCTGATCAAACCGATCAAAACCATTTTCTTCAGAACGAGCTGCAGGAGATTGCAAAGAGCCCGGAGACTCAGCCAACAAGGAGCTAATATCGCCTCCCACTCTTGGCAGCCGGAAAACACCCCAGATGTCAACATGTCTGTTAATAGTCTTGTGATCGCAGCCAGACAGCCTCATGAGCCCTCTTAAGGTGACGCGGCGCCCGGTGTCGACCAGTTGCATTAGGGCTGCTTGGATCTTCTGCCTGGCTGTCTCTTCTCGTTTGATATTGCCTTTCTTGAAATCGGCGGTGCTCCAGACCCGGCCAGTTTGTTTAGTCAGACCTATTAGCCTATCGATCGCGCGATCGGTTAGTTGATAGCTTTCCTGAGGCCGTTCTGAGCCTTCTGGAGCCGTCCAATTACAAGCCCGCCTTATGTCATTACGGATCTCGTTCCAGTCGCCTCTGATAACAGCCTGTGACTGTCCGTTATGGTGCTCCCGTAACCAGTCCTCAATTACTGCCGCCCGTTCGTCCGCGCGAGCAACGCCGGACAGGGCTCTTACGCCTGCTTGCTCATCACCGTACCAGAGGTAATGCCCGAGGCAAAGGATGGCGTGATGTCTCTGGCTTGGGGCGGTCAAACCTGTCACCCAGTAGGCCTGCCCGAAACTGTAGACTTCAGGGATCATCCCAGCCTTAGTAAAAAAGGCTGAAAAACCATCATCCTCAATGTCTTTAGGAGTTTCAGACCGTTTAGCCTGGACTATTTCGGCAGCACTAGTTAGTTCAGCCAGACGGCACTCTATGCGACGTTGTACGACTTCCCAGCTATGTGCGCCAGCGTCCAGGTCGTCCAGGAAGCTAGTTATTGCCTGGTCTGTGGTTTTGTCTTCCCGCAGGCCAATGACAGCGCCCTGGTCGTCGAGCCAGGCAAAGCCCCGCTGCATGGGCAGTCTAAGCCCATTGTTTGAAGGGAAGACTTCTAGCTGTCCTTGCTTGACAGTGTAGTTTTCAGCGACAAGCCATTGCCTGAGCTGCTTCTGCAAAGTCTCAGAGCAAACCCAGTCAGAGAAAAACAGGTACAAGTGCCAGCCTTGGCTATCACTTGATTGATATAACTTAGGAGCATCGAAGCCGACAGAAGCTAGAGAGTGCCGCAGGCGGGCTAATCCAAGCTCATTATGATACTGACTGTTTTTGTCTATATCGAGAACAGCAAAGCGGGTAGTGGCTCCCCATCTACATCCCCAGATGGCTTGCTCTGAAAGTGCAACAGCAGAAAGAAGCGTGTCATCAGATACAGGGGCGTGTTTGCTCAGCGTCACCCAGCTCTTGCAGCCGCGCGACTTCAATATACCTTGATGGCGATTTGGATATAGCGACAAGAAAACTTGTCGCGCGCATTGATTAATTCCGCCACCGGTGGTGGCTTTTTGAAATGCTGTAGCCCCGGTCACTGTCTGCCTTTAGCACGAAAAAAGTCGTGCTTGACTGTGCCGGATCTATCGCGTATTCTTTCTGCAACAAGCCACGCCTACCAAGCAAGCTTTTTACAATTTGAACCGAGAGATCCGGCTAATAGGTTTCACAAAGCATCGCCCCTGGCGGTGTTTTTTGTTAGTGAGGGTTTGCTCCTGGTGCCACTAGCGGTGGCTAAAACTCGTACTGGGTTCAGATGTTACGCCTTATCGATTCTGGAATCAAGGAACTGGGCAGGGTTTCGGGTATAGCCACGAGGCTCCCAATCGCATATACAAACATGAGCACCACAGACAGTGGCTAGACAAGGCATGACACATTGTTTATAGTTCATGCGTAGTCACGACTAGAAACGACACGGACGACATGCCCCAAGAAGCCCACAAATTAAGTGTTGAGGTCACGGCAGACACGACCGGCTTAGATGACTTCTTCTCTTGTCACGACAAGGCAGAACAAGAAGACCTGACACTGGAAGACGCTGCCAAGAGATTAAATCTATCAGAAAGAACTGTTCAGCGGCGTCTGAAGAATGGACAGCTCAAGGGCTACAAAATTGCTGGTCCACGAGGGCCAGAGTGGCGCATTAAAGTAGAGTCGTGCGAAGACACGACAGGGCAAGCCTTCGCGGCTAGCGATGACACGACATTTTCTACCGACGACACGACAATCGTAGAAACAGTGTCGACTGAAGACACGACGCGTGACAGCAAAGCCACGACAGCTAACGTATTCACCCAGTTTGCTGAGTTCTATCACGTTCAGATCGAAACACTGCAAGAGAAATTGGAAGCAGCAACCTACCGAAATGGCTATCTTGAGGCGCAGCTATCGAGCGCTGAATCTCAGCTTAAGCTACTGCCAGATTTATCAGCCAAAGCAACCAAAGTGGAAACGATGGAGCAGCAGATAGCACGACTGGAAGCTGAATTAGCGGATCAAAGAAAAGGGTTTTGGGCTCGCTTCGGTGCCTGGTTTATAGGACGTAAGGAATAGTCTCTGCTGACAAACTATGCAGTTGTCTTGGACTGGCTGAGAATCGTTTTCCAATCATCCTGAGAAATTTGGATGATACCGTTTCGCATATAAGCCGACCAATAAATGATGTTTTTGATAAAGCTCATACGGTCAACAACAACCATGAAATCGATTTCTTCATCAACTGGTAACCGCGTAGCCTTAAAGTCAAAACGGTCAACGAAGTGGCCTTCGGCAGCAAAAATCTTTTTATCATCAACGTAGTAATCAGATGTTGCCTCGCCCAGTCCAATAATTTTCCTATCCTTGTGAGCGTAGCAGGCAACTTTATCACCAGTTTTGACGCGGCCCATAATGTGTTTTCGATTAAGTCCGAAAGTCCCAATTGTTATGCAATGCTCAATATGTTCGGGCGGTAATGCCAGCAGCCAATAGTTCACATCACACCACCTTTGTTTTTGTATGTGCTTCCAAGCAAGCCTGAACAGCCTCTACTGCGGTTCGGCAGTGAAGTGCATGAGGCTTGCCGTGCTTCAAAGACCAAACACTGTATCCGGTAGAAGTAGGGTCTCTTGTCATTTGGCGAGCATCCCACTTGCCCTCAGTGACCAACCTGACGAGCAATTCGGTACCATCTTCAATTTTTTCTATGTCAAAAAGCTTGCGGTTTGATTCTTCATAGATCAAGTGCTCACCCTTGGTATCGATGGCAATCACATGTCCATTGGTCCAGACGAGAAAGTCAGGACAAAATGTTTTGGTCTTACCTCGATCCAGCAACGGAATTGAAAAGCCGCCATGAACAGGATTTCTACACCATACTCTTTTGGTCTTATCGATGGCCTCAGCAAAGTCTTTTTCCAAATTGTTCAAATCGCTGTAACCCTCATGAAGAGAGTATTTAAACTTCTGCAATTTCGATTCGTCTATTGGAACATTCTCTACGATGTATGGGTGATCCAAGGCGTTTTGAACCATCACAGAGTGTTCGATATAGGCATCCACTACATTGGCCGCGGCTTGTCTGATATGTTCAGCAGCGGTGCTGTAATACTCCACTAGGGCATCAAATTTAGGGTGCTCGATGTCACAGAGCCTAGCTGCTTTCCCGTGCCGTTTTTGAATTTCGCGCAAAAAGATCCAACGGGCCGTGACTCGATTGCTATGTTCAACATCCACCCATTCCTCAGATATTTCGTTGCCAGATCCAATAGTCTGCAAAACCTGGATACGCCCACCCTTGCCAATTGTATTTATGGCATCAGAAGAAAAATCCATTATGCTGTTGACGATTTCTTGGATTTTCAGTTTTGCAGCAGCCGAGTAAATAGAAACAGTTGGAACAGAGCGCTCCTTTGAAGGTGCTAGAGAAGGCCGGTCACCAGCCTTGCCGCTTCGTCTAACACTAAGGGCAATCTCGGGAATATTTGAAATAAGCTTTTTTCGAACATCGTCCAGAATTGTCTCAAAGACGTGCTTCTCATCTGTTCGAATATAGAAGTGGGCAGTGTTTAAAATTGCAGAAGCATAGTGCTGGGCTCCCGGCTGTCTCAATACGCGGCCGACTATCTGGGTGACCTGGTCAGGCGAACCCATCTCCTTGTCAATATATGCGAAGCAGCAATCGGGATCATCCCATCCTTCTTGCAATCCAAGATTGAAAATGACGTGTCGGAAATTTCCAGTTATGAACCGGTCATAATCGGTATCACCGCCATTGAACAAATGAAATGGCTGAGGGGCTGGCGCCCGAGGATCCAGCTTTAGATCGCAATAAACAGCTATCTCATTAGGGTTAACTCCACAGCGCTCTACGAGGTGCCGCCAAATTAAAATAGGACGGGCCTGGCGTTCTTTGAATGGACGCGAAACATCTTCAGTTATTGATGATCCATCAACTGTATTTGTGTTGCTAACATAAATTGCCTTGGGCTCAAATTTAAGTCCTAGAGCCTGAGCGGCCTGCTCAGCTCGTTTAACCTCAGCCGTCATCTCAGTAACAGCGACTTCCATAGGCGTAACATATCCGCCGAGCATGATGTGTTTTTTTACCAGCCCGGAATCTACTACTTTAGCGCTTGGCACGCTGGTTACCATGTCGCTATCAGACCAACCCAGATCATTGCGCAATCGATCAACAATAGCGGTCATTTTCTCTGGAATGCGCATGGTAGCGCTAGCGGCAATCAATGCTTCAGGCTCCAACTCTAATAGCAGTTCTGTCTGCTGATTAGATAAATTATGACCTTCGTCATAAACGAGAATAAGTGGCCGCCTGATACCAGTTGTTGTCTTTCGGGATTTCAACATCTCCCAAAGAGATTTGTCAGCTACATCGAGTCCCACACGAAATATTTTTCTGTCGCCTTGGTCCTTTTCTTTCTGGTTGAACTTCGCAACGGTCGCAATTAAAAGCAGCCCAACAGAACTGTTCTCTACGTGAGAAGGGGTGCAATCAAGTAAAGGGCGTATTTCATAACCACCAAGCAAGTCGGCGTATTTGCCTGTTGCAAGATTCGTATAAGTCTGCCAAACCACCACGCGGCCCTTTGAAAGCCACAAAACAATTGGTTCTACCGGCAATCGACCACGTATTTGTTCTATGGCGTCAGCAAGGATAAGGGTTTTGCCGCTACCAGTGATCGATGATAAATTCTGATAGAACGGAACAATTTTAGAACCGCGCACTTTCAGTGGATCACTCATGTAGGACTGAAAGCGGTCAGCAATCTGTGTAGCTGCTTCTATTTGAAAAGGGAGTAAATCCACTAGTCCTCGTCTTCCTCGTTGTATTTATCAATGCTCTCGTTGAGACCCAAGTGGGCGAGAATCTTGTCTGGAATCTTGTAAAAAATCACGTTTTGAGATTGATAGACCTCATAGCGTGCATAGACGTGATAGGGCGGCTTTAGACCAGCCTTTTTACCCTCCGCCAAAACAACACGGTAGGTCTCTACATCAAGTTGTCCAACAGGCCCATCACCGTCCCAAATGATGAAATAAGCCTCGTCTTGCTCATTGCGTCCAACAAGGTAAGTGTATTTTGAGTCTTCGATACGGATAAGATTTGGACTATTTCGAGTTCGGGAATCCCAATGAGAGGTTATAACGACGTCTACCAGTTCGTCTTTTCTCATCGTCAAAACGGTTTTAGCATCAATTTGACTGGTCAGAACTCTAAACTCAAAACCTCCGCCAAGTGGCTCAGCGAGCTTTTGTAGCTTGCCTTTCTTATTAGGTCTCAATCCGGTAATAGCATTGTGCAAACGCTGCCAAGTTAGCGATCTTGCGTATTTATCGCCTTCGTCCGGACGTCCTTGTTCTATGGCAATAAAGCGCCTTTGCGCACCTAACTGCTTATTGAGTTCAAGAACGGCATGAGCTGTCGTTCCTGACCCTGCATATGGATCAAGAACCAACCCATGTGGAGGGCACCATATTTGCACTAACTTTTTCATAAGGCGCATGGGCTTTACTGTATCAAACTCGTGACCACGTCCTACAACAGCGTTCAGTTCGTTCTGGCCTAACTGGCTGTGCCCAGATTCTTCGTGGTCCCAAGACTGGCTGCCCAACTCCAAAGGCTCATCATAGTCTTCATCAGCCCAGTACGTCATTGGCACTTTGCCTTTTTTGACCATATTCAGTGGACGCTTAATTCGGGGACGTCCAGAACCATCACCGGTGAAATAGAAGATTGGCCAAACTTGTGAGTTACGGACCTTTTCGGCCTTTTTCCTTGCTTTCACTATTGACGGATGATTTCGAGTTGCGTCGTCTTCTAATGTCGGGTTTTCATCAAAATTGCGGTTCTTTGGAATCTTCGGAACGACAGCTCCATCTATAACCCAAGCTTTCGCACGACCGTCGCCAATGTCTTTTTCGACATACTTTGAGCCCCACTGCTCCAGTACTTCTTTCATTCGTGCGTGAGGTAGCACCCACGATCTTGTTCCGGGATAAAATATCGCCCCAGTAAATGGAGACTGTATTCCGTAGCGATCATGATCGCGCCTATCTCTGCTAGTGGCGTCGCCGCTTGTCCAAGGACCTTCAGGATCGTTGTCTGGATTCTTGTACCTAGTGTCCATTTCAGCGGTTCGTTCTTCAAGGCCTGTTTTAGCTAAAGAACGATCTTTCGCGTAAACCAGAACGTATTCAGTAGCACTAGATACGTGCCTACTGTCATTCTTGGGCGCGTAAGCCTTTTGCCAATTGATAATCGCTATTCTATTTTCTTCACCAAAGACCTCATCCATCATCATTCCGAGATGGAACAATTCATTGTCATCGATGCACATTGCAATGACGCCCTGAGGCTTTAGCATAGCTTTCATCATTTGAAGGCGCGGCATCATTGCCTTCATCCATTTCGTGTGCCTAGAGCCGTCTTCAAGTGAGACCAATGATCCAAGATCCGGGTCATTAGGATCTGTATCCCAACGGTCGTTATAACGGAAGTACTGACCGGTGTTGTAAGGCGGATCTGTAGCGATGAAATCAACTTGTCCCCTGTACTTATAAAGCGTTACCATCGCTTGCAGATTTTCACCTTCAATCAGAAGGTTTTTCGACTGTTCTTCTGGAGTTCCAACATGCAGATCATTTACTCTGCGTGTCACGCGCGGCCGAACCTTTTTGGCAATTTCCATAGCACTACGTTTGCCGTAAAAATTCAGCGTCACCCCGCCATTGATCATCGTTTTCAACAGCTTGATCAGGTCTTCTCGATCAAGAAGTTCAATCGAATCTTGTTGTTGTTTTACTTCAAGCTCGATCATGATGCGTTCCTCAAGGACTTACTGACGATCTGAATGCCGACCCGCAAACATGATGAATATTATCGCTGGCAAAGAACCAAAAAAGGTCGGAAAGCGAGCAAGTCGCAGAGTTTCCGAAAATAAATATTGCTGCATAGAGCCGAACAAACAGGCTACAAATACATACCATACAAATGTATGGGTGTCAAGGTTGGCGCGGTCCCTCCCTCGTTTTGGTGATCCAGCAAGCTCGTCAAGCAGTCTCAGAATTTATATTATGTTTCAACTGACAACCACCCCGGCCAGAAGGCTCTAGGCGGGGCGTTTTTACACTGCCCAGGATGAACGGCGCGGCAATTTCCCGCTTGAAATCATAGCGCTCACACTACCGGTAGATCGGCTTTCAAAGAGTTGGTTATCAAGCGCTCCAGTCCGGCAAACACTACCGGTGGTGTCTCCGCTGTTTACTTTGCCGCACTTGCAAAGCTGCTGGAATGGGCTCAGAAAAGCCTCTAATTGTTATCAGCCAAGATTAAACAGCCAGGCTGCCAAACCTCTGCCAGAACTTCTCTGTAGCCTGGTACTCAGGAGAAGTTCAGATCTCGCCCGTATCATCGACTCAGAGCGGCTTTAGGGGGCAGTTATGGTAAACCACGAAACAGCCGAGAGAATTTACAACCGCCAGGAACGCGTACTAGCCACATAAACCCAAAAAGTTCTCCTAAGCCATATGACAACTTGACAAAAGCATGATTCTGTCAAGCTAAGAATCCGATTATATGAGCGTTTCCGGCTTCGTTTTCTTTTTTTGCTCTGTTAGACTTGACGAAAGCTGCTATCAGCAGGAAGAGGTCAAGCGCAAAGAATGGTCGGACAAGCTCGAATTTTAAGCCCGAAAGAGATCAAGAATATTTTCCAGTTGCTTCCGACAGCCCGGGACAAAGCCATGTTTGCCATAGGCATTTATACAGGTCTGCGTGTCGGTGAGATAGTTGCATTGAGAGCTGATCAGCTTTTTACAGAGTCCGGCAACGTCAGGAGTATTCTCAAAGTCAAACGAAAGAAAAAGAAGAATGTTGTCTACAGCGACATTCCAATGCATGAAAAACTAAAAAAGATCTTGGCTGATTACCATGAGCCGGGCCAATTTGGTAAGTGGCTATTTCCTTCTGAAGCATCAGCTTCTGGGCATTTGACCAGGGCCGCTGCTCACAACATCTTGGCTAAAGCCTGAGATGGTCACAGGGATACTGCCCAAACCTGACAGAATCATGCTTTTGTCAAGTTGTCATATGGCTTAGGAGAACTTTTTGGGTTTATGTGGCTAGTACGCGGTATATGCCCAAAGCAAAAAGCGCTTGGTCACGGCTATTTCTAAGTACCCTGAAGATATCCGAAATTTCCTTTTCAGTCAGAACTTTGGCTTTGCCTGGCATGTGAGCAAAATTTCCCTACAGATATATTTTGTTCATTCTACAGCCTCCAAAGTTGATTCGGAATAAGAAAACGCTCAACTGGCTGGACTCTTGCCCTGAACAAAAGGAATGATTTGTTCACCAAGTAGGCAATAAAAAAGCTGCCAAGTACCTTAGCGGGGATTCTCCCCAAAAAAATGTCGGGACCCGGACTCTATCATCTCCAGGCACCCTTGACTCTGTAGTAAAGTCCGGGGTTCATAATGAATGGTGGAGGATGAAGAAATGCCAGAACTAACGATAGGACAGGTCGCGAAGGCAGCCAGGGTCAACATCGAGACACTTCGCTACTATGAGCGCTGTGGTCTTCTGGAGCCTCCTATGCGCTCCGAATCGAACTATCGGCGCTATCCCAAAGATACGGCACGAATAATTCTATTTATTAAGCGAGCACAGGAACTTGGTTTTACCTTAAAAGAGGTAAGAGAACTACTATCGCTGCGAAATGCTCCGTCTGCTCAAAGCAAGGAAATAAAGGAACTAGCAAGGATAAAGCTCGTCGACATCAACGATCGTATTGAAACGCTTCAGAAAATGAGCGTGGCACTCGCAAAGTTGGTGAGCCAATGCAGTGGTGTGGGAAGTGTTGACCAGTGCGCCATTTTGCAAGCAATCGAATCCGAAGATAGATTCTAAGACTATAAAGCTACTTGTCAGCTCTAGGCAGGGCGTGACTATATTCGAGGTATTTCGGTGAGAACAATTGCGAGAGTGGGCTTTCTGACGTTGGCCATGCTTACAGGTTGTGTGTCGATGGTAAATGCTGATACGTCGAAAAAGACTTTGCCAGCAACTACCCAAGGTCTTGCGGGCGACTCTATCTTTGTTGTAAATGGTCAAGATAATAGCCTGTCTGTGATTGACCCAGGCAAGAATGCTATTTCTGCCACGATTGCTCTTCCCAAGGTCCGCTTTCCACATCACATTAGTCTGAGCCCAGATGGTAGTAAGCTGGCACTAGCGGCGCCTGGAGCAGACTTAAGCATCGGTCATGACGCGGCTTCTATAGGTCACGGAGACATGTCCATGGGAGAAGGCCTGGGCGCGAAAATGTCGACAGACAAGGCAATGGCCATGAACAGTAGTTCGGTTTTAGTCTTGGACTCGCGCAGCGGAACGAAGCTGCTTGAGCGCAAGTTCAGTGAAATGAACCACAACGCTATTTTTTCGCGAGACTCAAAAGAGATATGGACAGGTCAGATGGGGTCACCTGGAGCAGTTCTGGTCCTTGATGCCAAAACTCTCAAACTTCTAAAAAGCATAACCGTAGGCAACAAGCCAGCAGAGATAACTTTTTCCATAGACGGAAAAAACGCATTCGTCGCCAATGGCCAATCAAATACAGTGAGCGTGATAGACACAAGAACCAAGCGCCTGATTAAGACTATCCCTGTTGGCAAAGAACCAGTCGGTGCCTGGCAAGGCAAAGACGGCCTTATGTATGTTGACAATGAAACGGGCAAAAGTCTGACCGCCATTGATGCTAAGACACTGATGGTTAAACGCACATACAGTTTGGGCTTTACGCCCGGAATGGCAGCTACAGCTCCGAATAGTGAACTTTGGGTGAGCGACAGCGAAAATGGAAAAATCGCCTTTTACAAACCAAATAGCATTGACAAGCTGGGAGAACTTGCCACCGGGGCTGGTGCTCATGCAATTGTATTTTCAAAAGATGGTCAAACTGGATATGTTAGCAACCAAAACGCCAACACGGTATCAGTGATAGACGTAAAAAGCCACATGGTTACGACAAATATAGCTGTCGGTAAAAAACCGAATGGCATGGTATGGCGTGCGAATTAGCAGCCAAATCTAAGGGAAGAAATAACATGAAAGTAGAAAACGAGCCCGGGGCCAACGCGGGCGGACCTTCTGTAGACTCAAGCAGTCAAATACTAGTAGATCCCATTTGCAAAATGCTTGTAGCTCCCGAAGCTGCGGCTGGTTCGTTTGAACATAAGCATCAAACCTTCTATTTTTGCAGCGTTCATTGCCTCAACAAATTCAAGAGTAATCCAAACTCATTTCTAAGTTCAGTAGAAACAGTTCCTCAGAAGATGCAGCTTGAAAAAATAATCTCAAAAAGAGCCGACGCAAAATTCACATGCCCAATGCACCCAGAAATTTCGAGCGACAAGCCAGGGAATTGCCCAAAATGCGGCATGGCACTCGAAGCGCTACAGCCGACCGCAGATAACGCTAATAGCATCGAACTAAATGATATGCAAAAGCGATTTTGGATAAGCCTTACTTTTACACTTCCAATTGCTTTTATTAGTATGTCTGACATGGGGCTGGGCAAGCCAATCTTGGCACTCCTACAACCGTCCATTCTGTCAGCAATACAACTCATTTTGGCCACACCGGTTGTTGTATGGGCCGGCGCTCCTTTCTTCAAACGTGGATATGAGTCAATAAAACACCGCTCTTTGAACATGTTTACTCTTGTGGCAATCGGTGTAGGAGTTGCCTATGCATACAGCATTACAGCCGTTTTCATGCCGGACCTATTTAGCAATTCTAGAAATCTCCATAGCGGTACTGCACATGTGTACTTTGAAGCGGCTGCAGTAATAATCACTCTAGTAATTTTAGGTCAAATTCTGGAGCTGAAAGCACGCAACCAAACAAGCAGTGCCATAAAAGCCCTGATTGCGTATTCCGCTCAAGCTGATCGTTTATTCCGGTCGATGGCGATCACTTGCTCCGGTAATTCTTAGCAGTTCTAAAGTGACTTGACGCTGGCATGTTGTTCTATCCGACGAGTTTGAGTTGCTTACCTTTTGTTTTCCTCCTGGACTCACCTTTTAAACTTATTTTGTGAGAGTTGTGAATAACTCTGTCTAGCAGCGCATCGGCAATAGTGGGATCAACGATTGCGTCATGCCAATTATCGGTTGGCAGCTGACTGGTAATGATTAAAGATCGTCTGTCGTAGCGGTCTTCAATGATTTCCAGAAGGTCTTTTCTTTCAGCCGAAGTGAGTGGAGTTCGACCGAAGTCATCTAAAACGAGGAGATCTTTTCGAGCGAACTCAGCCAGCCGTCTGTGGTAGGAGCCGTCGGCTCTCGCTATGCTTAAGTCTTCAAAGAGTTTAGAGCACCGCAAATACTGCGCGGTAAATCCCTCTCTACACGCTTTCTGAGCTAATGCGCAGGCGAGGTAACTTTTGCCAACGCCAGTCGCGCCATCGATCAAAACATTTTGATGCGCACGCAACCAATCGCAATTAGCGAGCGAAAGCAAAGAGCTACGCTCGATGTTGCGATTGCCTTTGAAGTCAAAATCTTCAATTGTGGCTTTTTCGAACAACTGAGCGGAGCGCAATCTGGTTTGTAGTCGTTTGTCTGATTGCCAGGTTAACTGACAGTCAACCATCAGCCCGAGCCGTTCTTCAAATGGCAAGGATTGTGAGTCTGGCATTTCCATTTGGAGTTCCAGGGCCTTGATCATTCCACCGAGTTTGAGTTGTTTAAGGGTTTCAAGTGTTTGTTGTAGAAGCATTCTGCTCCTCCTTTACGAAGAAATAGGAAGCGCCCCGAAGATTTATGTGTGGCAGTTTCAGTTGGATTGGTTCGATCTCTAAGGGGAGGGGACGTTGATCAAGACCAGTTTTTAGAATCGACTTAACGCTGCTGTACGACCAGGCGCGGGTGGCCAAAGCGCGTTTACAGGCTGCGTTCAACCTGTCACCACCGAACTCCTTTCCGAGTTTTAAAATTCCGATGCAAGCCCTGTAACCTTGCTCAGGATGAGGTTTCGATTCAAGAATGGCTTCTATCAATTGCTTGGTTTCTTGACCATACATTTCAGCCCAGCTTGTGAGTCTAGGCGGACTTGCGTTTTGATACTCCCTGTGCGATTTCGGCATGTGTTCTGGAAGGGTGGAATGCTTGGATTTATGAAAGTCTCTTGGATGGCTTGCAATGCGGCGATGCTTGTAAATTATCTCGACAGTGCTTGCTGTGACTCGGAGCTCCACTTCTTGCTTTGCTAAATGATATGGGCAGCTATACCAGTGCCCATCAAATTCAATGTGGTAATCAACTCCAACTCTGGCTTTTCGAAACTCCGCGAATTCGAAAGGTCTTTCCGGCAAAGGGCTTAGAGCTGGCTGATCTAGTTCAACGAACATGGATTTACGTGAGCCTGGCATCTTCTTGAATGGCCGATTATTTGCATCTTCAAGAAGTTCTTTGATGGCAACCTTAATCTCATGCAGTGAGAAGAAAGTACGATTGCGCAACCTTGCCAAAATCCATCGCGTCGCGAGCCCCACAGCCAGTTCTGCCTTAGCCTTATCTTTCGGTTTGCGCACTCGAGCTGGAATTACGGCACAAGAGTAATGTGACGCCATTTCCAGGAACGTTGAATTTATTATTGGCTCGTACCTGCAAGGCTGAGTAATTGTCGCTTTTGGATTGTCCGGAACGATGATGGCGGGTGCGCCTTGAAAATAATTAAAAGCGTTAACATGGCCGGCGCACCAAGATTGGCTGGTTTCGTCGAGAAAAGCGTCGGCAAAGAAATAGCCGCTGGCGCCCAATGCGCAAACAAAGACGTGTACGTCTTTTGCTTCTCCAGTCTCGCGATTTGTGAGTTTCAATTTCTTGCCGGCGAAGTCTGAGAAAACTTTTTCGCCAGCTTCATGTTGAATCCTCATCGTGACATTGATGGCCCCAAGCCATTTCTTGTATTTTTCGCAGAACTGGGAGAACTGCAGCCCGTCTGGGTTTTGCTCTTTGTACTCCTGCCAAAGCAGAGTTTTTGTTACCCCCTTTCGTTTTAACTCCTTGTGCATATGCACAAAATTCGGCTCTGGTCTTGCGTTTTGAAGCTCCTTTTGTGGGGGAAAGAGAAGTGCTTCGAGCGCAAAATCATCTAGCTCTTCGGGCAGCGGCCAAGTTAACTTGGCCGCTGCAGCACGGGCTAAGTAGCCACTAACAGTCGCAGAAGACTTGTGAACAGCCTCTCCGATCTGTCGATGGCTAAGACCGCATTGTCTTAATCTGAGAATTTCTCGTATACTTCGCATGGCTAACCTCTTTTGAGGCATGGAAACAACCTTTCTAGTGATGTTCAAAGGTTGTATCTGTGCCGGTTAGCCAGCGTCAAGTTTTTTAGATTATCTGCCCCTTGCAAGTGATCAGTTTGACCGGAATCGCTGATCAGTTTAAATCGGAGAAGGTGATCAGCTTGCTCCGGAATGACCGATCATCTTGGTCCGGAATACGCACTGATGACTCTGGCGCCGAAAACAGCGCGACTTGTTAGCCTCGATGCCAGCGAAAAGGATATCGCTTTAGAGGATGTTTTAGTCGATAACATTCTGCGGGTTCGGCCCGGCGAGAAAATTCCTGTTGATGGAGTGGTGCTTAATGGCAACAGCAACATAAACGAATCGATGGTTACAGGAGAGCCTGTTTCTGTTGCAAAACAAACAGGCGACACAGTCATTGGCGGCACAATGAACGAGACCGGCGCGCTGATAATGAAAGCTCAGCGTGTTGGCCACGATACGCTGCTTGCTCAGATTGTAGCTATGGTTGTGGAAGCACAGCGCAGCCAAGCGCCGGTGCAGAAACTCGTAGATAAAGCAGCAGCGATATTCGTGCCTGCGGTTTTGCTTGCTGCGGTAGCCACGTTTTGCTTTTGGCTGTGGTTTGGACCTCAATCAGTGTCACTGGCCTTGCTAAATGCAGTCGCGGTGCTAATAATTGCTTGCCCTTGTGCCCTTGGATTGGCCACGCCTATGTCTGTCATGGTCGCAACAGGAAGAGGCGCCTCTGCCGGAGTGCTCGTTAAAAACGCTACTGCTTTGCAAAAACTTGAGAAGGCAGACATTTATGTTATAGACAAAACTGGCACATTGACTCAAGGCAAGCCGAAGCTGACATCAATAGTTGCACGTCCCAACTTCAGTGAACTAGACCTTTTACGCCTAGCAGCAAGTGTACGCGTACTAGCCACATAAACCCAAAAAGTTCTCCTAAGCCATATGACAACTTGACAAAAGCATGATTCTGTCAGGTTTGGGCAGTATCCCTGTGACCAT
>Ga0233441_1001691_pt1 | contig 18391 bp, 18 predicted proteins | sample SI_123_September_4_FD_182781 | JGI IMG/M metagenome (GOLD analysis project Ga0233441, IMG submission 182781) | Seawater microbial communities from Saanich Inlet, British Columbia, Canada - SI_123_September2016_135_MG | ecosystem: Environmental > Aquatic > Marine > Inlet | place: Canada: British...
GGTCAGAAAGAAAAATATCACTAACAGTTAGCTGGTTAAATAACAATAATTGCTTTAAAGCTGTATAAGTAAATGAGACCTTGTGGTCTTCGTGCTCATGTATATATCCTCTAAAATTACCAATTACCCTTTCAAACATCGTGGCATTTGGAACAGTAATAATCAATTCCACTTTTTCGTCCATCAAACCCTTAAGGCTAGTTAAAGCAGTTTCTAAATTCATTAAATGCTCTAATGTATCAGCGAATACAATGACTTCTGGCTGAAAATCTACTTTACCAGGCTTATTTAAATCAAAAAAAGATATATTATTATAGCCCGCATTATGCAAATAATTCATTGCCTCTTGGTCGATATCTAGCCCTTCTTGAGCCTTACATACTTTTTCTATTCGCTGGAACAAAGCAATATCTCTATCAAATTTAAATTTTGTAGTTGGAGAATCACAGCAGCCTAGATGCAGCACCCTCTTTCCTTTACACTTATCTAGAATGAGCTGTTCTCTATTTTTAACATAATTTTTTTTTGTAATCTCTCTCATTATTTTTTACCCCTCAAATCTTAAATTTCTTAGCTAAAACAATACTGCTCCAGCGATTAAGCCAATGGCAAATATAGCAGAAGCCAAAACTAATCGCCTAAAATACACCTTTCTCAAAAAAATAGGGTCGGCAACAGGATCATCCCATCCGATATGCTTGACGGCACTCCTTTCTAATAGAACTGAATAAAAGCCTTTGGAATCAAAAAAATTACTCATAATTGTCTCTACATGGGCAAATTTATTACCTGCTAGAGCCCCATACCCCTGCTCTGGATAATGTTCGTAATGGCGCAACCCAGGATTAAGGGAAAAGCACGCATTGCCTCCTCTATCAAAATGCACCCTGTCATAATTTATTTCTCCCACTCTTTGTCTATCCTTTAAAGACATAGTGCCATTTAAACGAGGTTGTAGATCATGATGGTAATCTCTCAACCATACACTTAGAATATGCTTATCATGTTCCAATACTTTTTTAGAATCTTCAATAAAGTCGCCTCGATAAAAGAACCAATCATCTTCACAATGGAAGACATATTTTGTTTTAATATTTTCATAAGCCCTATCAATTGACTTTAACTGACCCAAAGGAGTTTTATTAATGATAATAGAAACTAATTCTTGAAATGGCCGAGGAATACATTCTTTAATCTCTTGCGAGGTTATCTTGCCAGAATCTTCAATAAGAATAAATTCATTAATTGGATAAGTATTACAGAAAAAAAAACTTTCCAATGTTTCTTTTAACAAATCCAAGCGATTGCAACTCGTAAGAACTACGGTCACATCACTCTGTGAATCAAACATTTCATTGTTCATAAATTTCCTTGTGTGCCCTGTTTTTTATTGGGAGTATTTTCAAGCTCATCAGAATTAATTTTAGCCTCACTAAGTGAACTGCACTCACAAACTAGATGATCAACTAACAACCTAACATCATTCGGAAATATTACTTTTAATTCGAAGAAATAATTATCGACAATTTTATTAAAATCTGAGTAATCTGGAGTAAAGTCATTTTCTATCTGATTCATAGCTTCTTGGCACTGCTTGGTTGATGTTACCTTAAAAACATCTTTACACAGCCCAAACGGGGTGCTTTGATGTCCAAATAATATTAATGACTTATTAAAAACTAACGATTCTGAAGCGATGCTACCATTAATAGTGGATACTGCTTCTGCAGACTTAATAACATCTTGACTTTTTACTTTGCACTTTAAAAGGCTAACATTGTCAAGCTTTAAAATCTCCTGATAAAACTCTTTTGTTCTATATTTATGAATCGAAATAAGATAAAACCACCATCCTGCCCTATATAACATAAATTGATCCGGATGATCTTTCACATACAAATTCCAACCCTTAGGTAAACTCTGGGATAATTGTTTAATGACCATCAACTGATTGCTAAATCTTGCTCTCGCCATAATGGTAGCTTCAGGATCAAAATGTAGAGCGTAAAAAACATACTTTTTTGATGTGTCAAGTTCAACAGAGATAGAATCATAAAACCTTCTCATCTTCCTTACATAGAATATATTTTTTAATATATTGGCAGGATGACTATTAAGCCCATGTCCGCATATTGGCTGATTGCGTATAATTTTTACCAATGAAAGCGCTATCACATATGCGTATGAAGGTAGAAAAAACTTTACAATACCTTTAATGCTTTTTCTCTTTTTCTTTAAAGCTGCACTAACCTTATCAGCATAGAACAAATAGTTATCTATGTCTATTGATTTCAGTCTAAGTGCGCAAAGATCTAAAGAAGTTCGCTCTTTTAAGTTGTAATCTAATACTGACCGGATAGCCACCATTCCGTCTTTTGTATGTCGCACCATATGAGACTCAACAACATATCCAGAAATGCCATGATCCTTAGCTACGTCTAATGCTAAACTATCATAATTAGCACCATGCATAAGCCCATTAAGTATGACTGTAGAAATATTGTTTTTAGTAAATACATTGACCCAAAAAGATAAAGCGTTGAAATAATGATATTGCTTTAAATTGACATCATCTGAAAACCGATCTTGATAGTGCTCTGAATTTAATTGAGATGCTTGAAATTTTTCAATAGTCTTATAGTCTATATTACTAATTTCTTGCACTGTATAGTCATGAAATTTGTCTCTTGTAATAATATACTTAATATCGTATAAATCTTTGATTTTTACTAATTGTGCATCGTCGGCATCGGTAATCAAAAACTCAATATTTACTTTTTTAGACTCGTAAATAGACTTAATCAATGTTAAGTCTAGATCTATCAAAACTATATTTTTTTTCATTTTCTACTCATATTGTTATTTTTCATTAGCCTTCACCCATAAATATTGATCAGCATCCTCTATTTTCAGATACTAAAGAAACCACCTTAAAAAGCGGAGCATAGGCGCGTTACAATATATAAATCCCTACCACTAGATGGCCATTCAAGATTTAATATATCCATTTTATTATTAAAGTTACCTTATCACCCTTAAAATCATGAATGCCTCAGCATACTTCATGCCAACAGAGTTACCTCTGAATGTATTTAAACGAAGCACATTGTCAATACTTCTACTATGTGGCGGTTGGCGCATTTCTTTAGAATAAACTTCAAGAGCTTGTTTTTTTATATCAATATAATCCGTTATATCTATAAAGACATTGGGAGAAAAAACCTCTACACCAGGCGTGTTCCATTCAGTGCTTGATAGAACTTCAAATGCATAAATTTCTTTAACGCAAAAATCCGGCTGTGGCCGACAAGCGGTCATCACTGCTTTATGGGTTACTTGATGGTCTATATTTAAATCACCAATATGATGTGTATAGATAATTTCTGGCTGAAGCTGAGTAATTTGATCTTCAATTTCTTTAACTACATCCAATAATGGAATTGAATCCATTTTATTATCTGGAAAATCAGCATTTACAAAAGAATTTATCCCTAGAATTTGAGCAGCATCTTGTGCTGCAGCTAATCGTTCTACAGCGTTATTTTTACTTTCATTTCTTGATGCAACACCGTCTGTCATAAACAAAATATGAACGCTATCGCCCTGTACAATGTGCTTAGCAATTACCCCACCACAGCCTAAAACTTCATCATCTGGGTGTGCCACTACTACTAAAACAGTGTTCATTTTTTAACTCCAACTAAAATATACTCAGAATAAAAATAACCATTTTCTCCCGAGTAATCTTCAACAGTTTTATTTGTATGCTCATTGATATGCTTAATATCTAAAAAACTGTGTTGCTCTTTTAACTCTTCTAAACTTACAAAATTAACAACACCAACACCATGAAACGTTCCACTGGATATATTTGTATAGGTACCCTCTTCTAATTTTTCTCCAGAGATAACTCCATCATTCAACAATTCTAAAGTAGGGTTTTTATCATTAAATCGGAACGTAATAAACACCCCTCCAGTTTTTAGCACTCTACTCACTTCTTGCAATGATCTTACAATAGCCTCTTTGGTTCCACAATATATACTTTCTCTATCGATCACTACATCCATTGTCTCATTCTCAAAAGGCAAGGCTTCAAAATATCCGTGCCGAATATCAGAGTCCACACCTCTCAATTGGCAGGTTTTTTTAGCTTCTTTTACTATAGTTTCACTGCCATCAACACCGTAGACATTAAATCCTAACTCCCCCATAAACCAAAGATTATTTCCAGCACCGCAACCAACTTCTAATACGCTTTCAATAGGTGTTGTTGAATATTTTAAAGAATTAAAGAAAACAGAAACTAATTCACCATATGGGTATTTATTAAAACCTTTGCCTCTTTTATAATTTTCTTCCCATGAAGAATCAAAATATTTTTTCATAAATTAATCCTGTTTAAATAAATTCGAATTTTTACTGTTCATGCAGAAATCTACAATGCCCATATGAGATAAGAATTCGCCATGCAATTGCGCGTATTGAGGATGTTGATAATTTTGATATTCCACTTCTACACCTTTCATTTTAAAATCTCCCTCGTCTAAATAATCCTTACCTAAGGCTCCAGATATATACTTATCAGCATCAAATTCACTACATAAATCTAAAATTAAATCTGATTTCTTGCTGTTGATATCCAAATCACTACTTTTTATAATTTTTGTATCTATATTTAACTCACTCAACCAAAACAATAAATGCTGATATGTCAAATCTGAGAATAAATCAAAATCTTGTTGGTATAACTCTTCTATCCTAGGGTACAACTCATCGAAAAATAGAGATTTTTTATAGTTGAAAAATATATTCTTCAAATGCTTTTTTTTCCATTGTTGTGAGTTATCAATCAATACATCTTTAATTCCGTTACTTGTATGACCTTTCATTTTTAAGGGAATGGTTAGCCAGGTACTGCCTTGTGGCGTCTTTATTTTATTTCTGTAACTATAACTATTTTTTTCTATTTGTACTGTATCTAAATAAACAAATACATCACTACGGATGATTTTATCAAAATAGCCTAACCAAGGTAAATAAGCTGGCTGATGAATAGACACTATCATTTAAATAACCTTGTGTAATTGTTCGATAATATATTCAACTTCTTTGTTTTTTAACGATGGGTATATTGGCAAAGATAGAGTTGTTTGAGTTAAATTGTAAGAATTTTTATACTTAGAGCCATCACCCAATAACTCCCAATCTTCAATAGGAATAATGGTTTTAATACCTTCTTTTAATAATTTTTCTTTAATTTCTACAGGATTGTTGACTCTTATTACAGCACGATAATGTACAGATGTATTATTTTTGCTTTCTATTAAGTCCAAACCTAACTCTTTATACGTTGCAAATATTTCTCGCCTTCTTTCTAAAAAAGTAGGCAATTGTTTCAACTGTATCCTGCCAATAGACGCTTGAACATCCGTCATCTGAAAATTAAATCTGTGTTTTTTATCTTTTCGACAGTCAAAATCACGATAATCTCTCACTCTATCAACTAAATTCTTATCTTTTGAAACAAACATTCCACCTTGTCCACCAGATGTCATTAGCTTTGTCGCATAAAAAGAAAATATACCAGCCTTGCCAATTAAGCCAACTTTCTTGTCGCCAATTGAGGCTCCCAATGACTGGGCACAATCCTCAATAATATCTATATTCTCAATATTCTGTATGTCATTTGGCAAACCGAACATATGAGGCACAATTGCAATATCTACATTAGCTTTTTGCATCTGATCTAGGCAGGTGTTAGGACTGTCTATCATATTATCTATCAAAACTTCTTTTGCTTGAGCCATAGCCACAGCATTACGCAATGCCGAGCACGCATAAACAGGCATTGCAATAGGTTTGTTTTGGGCATTTAAAGACCAAAGTGCCATGAACAATGCTGATGTACCACTAGATAAAGCAACTGCATGTTGTTCAGGTAGACCCAAAAATTCACAAAATTCATTTTCAAACTCTTCGACCTCTATGCCTTGAGAGACAAAGCCAGAGGCAAGCACTTTTGAAACTGCTTGTTGCTCTTTTTTTCCAAAAGTAGGCTTGTTATGCTCTATCATTTGTAAATAATTTCTAAATCATCTGGGAATACCGGGGTCACTCTGGCCTTAATTGTGATTTCAAATTCATCACCTTTGTATTTAAAAAACGCAGGATTTGCATTCTCACATCCTTTTAAAATATGAACCAGTTGTTTTATAGGCTTATTGATGTCTAATTTATTGTCTTCTGGATATCGCCTTTCGTAATAAGTTTCCTTGGTCTTATCTTGTTTAATACCCGTCATACTTTTATTATCGAATTCTGAAATAATTTCAGCAATCATTTTGATACTAATTTCTTCGTCAACTTTACGAATAAATTCAGCAGTATAAGTATTTTTTATTTCAAATTTTGCCTTAGCTATAATATTACCAGAATCAACATTGTCATCTAATAATATGGCCGAAATAACATACTCTTTCAATTTCTTATTAAATGCATTAAATATAGGCGCCCATCCCTTGCCTTGCGGTAAATCTGATGAATGAAAAATTATAATATTATTAAATTTATAATTTTTAATTTTTTTCTTATAATTCCAAGGAATAACCAAATCAAATTCACCTATATTGACTGGCAATGATGTACCAAACGATACTTGATAACTGCATAGCATCTCATCTACATATTTTTGAGCGTTAAATTCCGTTAAGTCATTTAACAAAAAAAATATTTTTTTCATAAAATTACAGCTTGGTTTGCTTTATATGTTTGACTACTTTTTGAGTTAATCAATTGTCTCATAAATACTGGAGGGAAGCCGACACCACCGGGAACACGCCCTGTTGTCAAATTATCCAAAGTAAATGTGTCGCCTTGCTTTATATCCTTTTTTGCAACAACCACTCTTTGAAATTCTCTTTTATTATCAATCTCTTTTTTTGTTGGTTTGACGATATTGCTACCCATCATTTGATGGGATTGATGAATACTTTCTACCCATTGTTTTAAACTTTCAGGGTTTTCAGAGAACCAATGATCAGGACCCTCTAAGTTATTATCCAAAGTGAAATGTTTTTCAAAAAATACTGCACCAAAACCAACCGCCAGCGATGATGCTAAAACGCCTTGCGTATGATCGGAAAATCCTAATACTAAGTCAGGAAAGGCGTTAGCTAATGTTTTTAATTTTAGTAAATTTACATCTTTAGATGGAGTTGGATATTGCGAGGTACAAAGTAATAAAATAGTCGGATAACCATCAAAGGTACCAATGGTGTCCAATGCCTGGTACACCTCTGCCAAATCAGACATTCCACAAGACACTATTATCGGTAACTTTGTTGTTACATAGTCTTCCAATAATGGCAAGTTGGTGAAGTCATCAGAGCCCACTTTAATGGCTAGCAATCCCAATTCTAATAACAAATCTAAATCTGGTCGGTTTTGTGGTGTTGATAAAAAAAGGATATTCTCATCATCACATTTTTTCTTAATTTGAAACCATTCATCACGGGTAAATTCATAGCGTTTGAACATTTCAAACATAGATTCTGTCACCTCTTTTCCTTGTGATTTATAGGTAAAAGTTTGCTCCTTATCTCCACAAAATTCTTCCGCTCTAAAAGTTTGAAACTTTACCGCATCAACGCCAGATTGCTTTGCAACCTCTATCATCTTAAAAGCTTTTGACAACTCTCCATTATGATTTATTCCCGCCTCTGCAACAATAAATGGCTTGCCATAATTTTCTAATTTCTGATTATTTATTTCAATCATATTTTTATTCGTTTAACACCGGTCCCGTCACAAACAGTTTGCGCCTTCTCCGACATCTTTCTCCATAAACTAAAATTGCCCACTATTGCCTGCAAATCATTTCTTAAATTTTTCACTATTATACTGGCACCCAACCGTTCTAAACTTTCCGCTATTACTCTTTGATTTTCTGCGGTAATAAACAATAAAGTTGGCAAACCCAAGCAGCACCTCTCCCAAGATGTAGAGCCGCCAGCACCAATCGATAAGTCAGCATTCATCATTAGCTCTGCCATGTTATCAGCATCAACAATAACACTAATGTCTTTATCTTGTGCATAGTCCATAATCATTCTATTATGTGGCGATGTTCTTCCTAGTACAACTACTACACAAAACTTACCACTCAATTCTTGCAAAATATCATATGTAAGGTTGTTAACATCACTGCCGCCCACACTAATAAGGATATTTTTAATTTTTGAGGTATTTTTTCTCTTTTTTAGCGCCTGCTCCCTCAACTCTGAGAACTCTGGTCGCAATAAAGCATAATCACAACCTAATAACAATTCACAATCATCTGGCACTTTATTCTTGTATTCTTTCTCTTGTGTGCCAAAATTCTGATTGAGCAAAACATCGCAATCAAATTGCCTGTCGGCCAAATCATCAATCACTATAATTTTTTTTATGTGTGGCCTAAGTATCTTATGCCATTTTTTATCTAAAGCGTAACTATCAACCACCATTAGATCTGTACCTTCGGGCATAGTCGCTATTGTTTGCTTTGCATCCTGCTCTTGCGTTGCACCCAACCAATTCAAGTAAAAATCATTTGATTGAAAATCATTATTTTTTGGCAGTGTGAGTACTGCATATTTAATTAAAGAGATTAAACTCCCCTCTAGATCTCTACAAATAAAGATAATTTTATAATTTTTTTTATTTAGTTCGTCCGCTAAAGTCAGGCATCGAATTAAATGCCCTACCCCCATTTTGTTTGATGAATCCACTCTAAAAACAATATTCATTGATTTTGTACTTTATACATCAATTCTGCTTTATGCCAATCTTCTAAAGTGTCAATATCTTGTACCAAATACCTTGGCAACACAACAGGAATTGATTTATCAGAAAATATCATTTCATCATCTAAAAATGCTTGTGCCTTACCCCAATAAAACTGTCCTGCATCATGGTATGCCTCTTCTAAATCTTGTGATCTAGCTGTGAAATTCTCAGGATAAAACATTGATACTCTATCATCCTTGATTTTGATTGCCCTTTGGATTGGAAAGGCAAAGCTTGTTACTGAGAAGGAAAACGATACCTTGTTTTTTTCTAACGCTTTAAAACCTTGTTTTAAATATTTTTCTTGTAAGAAAGGTGCAGTTGCATAAATGCAACAAACATATTCATACACTATGCCCTTCCCTATAAGCCAGTTTATCGCATGCTTTACAACGTCACTAGTTCCTGTAAAGTCATCTGAAATTTCTTTAGGCCTGACAAATGGCGTTTCTGCGCCGTATTCTCTTGCGACTTTAGCAATTTCTTCATCATCCGTTGATACGATTACCTTATCAAATAGTTTGGATTTAATCGCTTCTTCTATTGAATAAGCAATGATCGGCTTACCTAAAAAAAAATTGATATTTTTACGAGGAATGCGCTTACTACCACCGCGTGCAGGTATTACACATATATTCATGAAGTTATAATTCTTCGTAAATTATCAATTACATAGTCTTGTTGCTTGTTGGTCATCGATGGATACATGGGAATACTAAGAGCTTCTTTGTAATATTGCTCTGCAATAGGGCAATAGCCAGAACTAAATCCCATTTTTTTATAATAAGGCTGCAGGTATACAGGGATATAATGTAGGTTCACCATAATCTTCATTCGATGAAATGCTTCATATACTTGTTGTTGTGTTTTTTTAATAACACTAAGATCTAATCTAATAGGATAAAGATGATAAGATGAATAACTGTCTTGATGTTGCCAAGGCAGACAAATAGGCAAATCATTCAACAAGTGATCATACCTTGTGGCAATTTCATTTCTCCTTGTTACAAAAGCATCAAGGCGATTCATTTGACTCACTCCAAGTGCCGCTTGAATGTCGGTCATTCTGTAATTAAAACCTAATTGTATTTGTTGATAATTCCAAATTTCATTTTTTGGCCTTGATTGCATTTCTGACTGATCACTAGTAATTCCATGACTCCTATATTTCAACATACTGTTAGAAAGCACTTTATTATTAGTTAACGCCATACCCCCCTCGCCAGTAGTTACTATTTTTACTGGGTGAAAACTAAAAACAGTAATGTCACTGTAACGACAATTGCCAACCCATTGATTTTGATATTTACTTCCAATGGCATGCGAAGCATCTTCAATAATTTTAAACCCGTAAATTTTTGATAACTCATAAATACGTTGCATATCACAAGACTGGCCAGCAAAATGAACAGGAATAACTATTTTTGGCAGTTTGCCAAACTCCTGCGCACTTTTAAGCTTTATCTCCAATGCTTCAGTACACATGTTATATGCTCTGTTATCAATATCAACAAAATCTACTTTTGCTCCACAATATAAAGCACAATTCGCTGATGCTACAAATGTATTTGGAGCCGTCCAAAGCCAATCTTCTGGACCAAGATCCAATGCTAGGCAAGCAATATGTAGTGCTGATGTGGCACTATTTACTGCTACTGAATACTCGGCCCCAACACGATTGGACACTAAATTTTCAAACTTTGGAACCATTGGACCTTGCGTTAAAAAGCTTGATTTTAATACTGAGACAACCGCATCAACATCATCCTTGTCAATTAATTGACGGCCGTATGGAATTATTTCACGCATTAATAACACCATTAAAATCCAAGACTACTAATTTCATTTTAAATAATTCCATTATTGAATATTAAGCACTTCATCCTCTAATTGATAAATTTTATCACAACCTTTAATTGTGCTAAGACGATGAGCGATAATAATCAAAGTTTTATTTTGACTGATTTTATAGATTTCATGCATAATCTTCTTTTCTGTCTCTTCGTCTAAAGCGCTTGTCGCCTCATCTAATACTAATACCTCTGGCCGACCATATAACGCTCTAGCAATTGCAATACGCTGTTTCTGTCCGCCACTTAACTGAATACCACCCTCTCCAACTAAAGTATCTACACCTTGTTTTGTTTGTAAAAAATCAAGGATATTTGCCTGCTTTAGAGATGCTTCCAATAGACTTTTGTCTAAATTTCGCCCAAAGCACACATTCTGTGCAATTGTGCCATCAAATAAATAAACCTGTTGTGGAATGTAGCCAATTTGTGATCGCCAATTTTGCAAATTAGACTCATCAACCAAAACACCGTCAATTTTCATTTCTCCTTGATTGAATCTATACAGGCCAATGATTAAGTCTACTAAAGTGCTTTTACCTGAGCCACTCTCGCCTATAAATGCAATTTTTTCACCTTTGCTAATGGTTAGATTTATTCCACTTAAAACTTTTTTTTCTTGATAAGAAAAATCAATATTTGTTAGCTCAATCTTGTCTTTAAATTCTATGATTCTACTTCCTAAATCTTCTTGTGCAGTCTTTAACTCCTCATCAATAATATCAATTGATTTGTGATAATATAACAATGTGTTATACCCATTAACAATACGATTTACTGATGGTAGTAAGCGATATAGAGCTATCGCAAACAAGCTAAGGGTTGGCAAAATATACGCCACATCGCCTTGATTTAAATATAGTAAAGTGGCTAACAGAAGAACAATCAAAGAAAAACCAACAGTCTCTAGAAACACCCTTGGAAAGGCACTTAAAAAACTACTAGTTGCATTTACTTTGGCATATTTATTAACTACTACGGAAAATTCATTTCTAGTTGCTTCTATTCTGCCTTTATCTTGTAATTTAGACTGCTTAAAATTACCGAAAAATCTATTAATAATTTCATAAAACTGCGCTTCAGCCTTCTCCCTAATTTTTCCGACTGATTTTATCTTTTTAGAAATTGTTTTAGTTAAAAATAACATCTTAATTGATAAGACAACCGTAAACACAAGTGTTATCTTCCAACTTACAATCATCATCAGAATGTATAAAAAAATAATTACAAGAACTTCAGACATCATCAGTAAGACAGAACTAATAACCTTAGATATAAGCGACGCTTCAGTAATAATAGCTTTGGTCAAATAACTGCTATTTTTATTGGTAAAAACTTGATAAGGCATTGTCAAATAAATTTTAAATAATTTGCTCGTTGTTTGCGCATAGAGATTCTCTGTGAAATGCGCCATTATATAGCTATATAATAAATTTACTCCACCTCTAAAAACATAAAAACCAAATAAAACCAACCCAAAGACAATAGCAAAATTAACCTCTTTCTTAAAATCAAAAAAATCAAATGCCCATTGATAATATTGATTACTGTGGATATCACCAAAGTTTGTTGCAATATCGATAAATGGCATAATCGCCGAGATGCCAATTGTTTCTACAACAGATACAAAAATAGAAAATAAAATCAACCACGCAAGATGGCGCTTATTTCTCTTATCTAACAATGAACGGAGTTTTTGTATGTAATTCATATTAGCCTGATAATGGCAAATACTGCTTGCACAATAGTGGCCAAAGCCTTGTTCTAGATTCGCCTGAAAGAATAACTGGAATTATTTTCATAATGAATTCCTATCCATATTCTTTGCTTCTTGCTTTAAACTCTCAATTTCTTGTTTTAGTGTGTCGTATTCTTGAGTTTTAATTCTTATAAAATCCAAAGTCAGCTTTGCTTTTTCTTCTATTCCTTTTGGAGTTAGTAGGTACGAGTATTGGACTTTATTTTTATTATTTCTAAAATTATCAATCTTGATAAAACCTTTTTCAATAAGGCTTTTTAAACAATAGTTAATCTTACCAAGACTCACGCCTAAGTTATTAGATAACTGCCTTTGAGTAAAGTTTGAATCTTGCTCTAAAGATTTTAAAATTTGATATTGATTTTGTTTTCTAGACACCCTAATATTGAGTAATTTATACACAGATTTATTTATAATGTGGTTCATTATATAACATCGTTCAATGTTTGAACGTATAAATTAACCAACTTAAATAAAGGCAAAATTGGCCACCCTTTCAAATTAATGCCTTTTAAACAATTCAGCCATAGCTTTACGGCCTTCAAGATTCATTCTAATGTGAGTATAGTTTGGATGATCAGCGTGGCGTGCTAAGCGTGCCTCTTTTAAAGCTGGATCATAATAGTCATTATGATTATCAATACCAACTACCTTATCACCCCTTATCAAGTAGTCTGATTGAGAGTGCTGAGCCAATAAAACCCGCAGATCCTGTTACTAATACTTTCATATAGCAATTCTTATTTTTTAATTTATTGCTTTGTTGCAGCTACGTTGCTCGAACGGAATTCGACGGTTTCAACGACGTAAAAGTTTGCGGCGGATGCGGCTAAAAGATTCGAGACATTCGGCGGACGTCGCTTTCCGACAAGGAATAGTGAAATGGTCGAGCTGGTAGTGTCGATTGTATTGTGTATCATATCGGAATCCACTGACATCATCAATCGCAAGCTCAGCATTGTTGACCAATGCCAGGAGGCGTAAACGAAGAGTTGATTACCTAGACCACCGAGTATGCGAGGAATGACTGTTACTGACATTATTACCAAGCCCAAAGAAACAGCATCATAAGAACTTGTATCCCATGTAAAAAACCGCCGCCGCTGCAAGCAACCCATACCACAACGTCGCCCAACGCTTAACTGAAGAAACATGACTTTGTGTAAAACCAAGCCACATACATGCAAATAGCAACAATGTGGACATTAAGCGGTATCTCTCGTGAATGATCATATTGCCACCCGCCACCGCCGCAAATGTGATCCAGAAACCTATGGGAATAACAAGAAGCGCAGGAAATTGAATGCGATTGCTCCATGCAAGAGCAGAGCCAGACAAAACATAAGGAAAGCCGAGTAAGATCAGTACTGATGTCGAGATAGTCATGAGCCGTTGCCATTCAGCAAATTCCCCGCCTACTAGTCCACTCAAGGAAACTGTAATATTTGGAAGTGGCGCAGCCAGGTAAAGTATCATTTTAGCCGGAAGAAAAACAAACATTTCTAACAAACTATTTGGCACAAGCAGTAAGCCTATTGATTTGTCCGACCAATGAACTCCACTATGGCTGGCAATATTGTTTTCAAAGTTTAGGGGTACAGACAATAGTCCCGTTAAGTAATCAATATCGAAGTAGCCCATTATACCCTGAAATATAGTACCAACCAATAGAGCGCCTAGAATCAAAGTAATCAAACCAAACCTCAAAACCAGACCACTTACTCTTCGATTCCAAATGAATGCTACCATTATGACTATACCCGCAATAACAGACAGAATCATACTTGTTCGGATCGCAAGTATTCCAATCAAAGCCGATACAACAATAGCCAAACCTGAAACATTGATTTTCTTAACAGAGGCGAGTACACTTCCAACACTTAGAATGACAATCGCCAGCAATACAGCCATCAAGGTTTCGCGACTTGTTGTCACATCATACCAAAGAAATTCTGGTATCAGCACTAGCCCAGAGATGTAATAGCTTTTCTTATTGAAATACGGAGCAAATGAGTATGCAGAGTGAATAATAAAAATTACGCATGAAAATGTAATAAATGCATTTACCAACGCTGGCAGGACTGGATTTACACCAAAAATGTAAAAAACAGCCGCATAGTAATAAATAATCCCGATATAATTAATTCGAATTGAGTCACTATTCCAGTCATTCGCCAGTAGTTCTTGGCTGTACAGATAGAAGCGTTGCGCATCATGACCCCATGATGCGGAGGAGCTCGAGTCCTCCAACATCGGCCACCAGCCCAAATATATGAGGATTAAAGTAACAGTGACCTTAATCATCCAAAAGGAGCCTAGTATGCGAAGTTTTCGATCACCGAGCTTGCTGGCCGTATTATGTGCCAACCAAAGACCAGCAATTGTCACGAAAACAAACAAAAGCAGCGTCTGTAGCAGCGCCTCTTCCACTGTTATCCCAAGTAATACAATACCAAACAGCAAAACTAATAACAGAAGCGCGATTTCTGATCGTTTTATCATCTTCTGCATCCAAATAATATTACAAAATCATTAATTCCATGGGTGGAGTGCATTTTCATAATTTACTCTCCTTTAGATGCCACTTATAAGTCTTTTTGAGGTCCTCTTTAAGGTCTACACTATACTCCAAACCCATATTTGATAGGCGTGATATATCAATTAGTTTTCTTGGCGATCCATCAGGTTTTATAGTGTCAAAAGTTAAGTTACCTTTAAATCCAACAACTTCTTTCATAGTTTCTGCCATCTCTCTAATAGTTACATCTTTTCCAGTACCAACATTAATATGCGATAGCATTGGCTTTGTGTTAGCTTGGTACGTTTTTTCATCTAGCTCTAATACAAACAAAGATGCTTCTGCCATATCATCTACATATAAAACTCACGCATTGCGTCTCCTGTGCCCCATACAGATACTTCTTTATCATTATTTACTTTGCGGCGCATAAGCGCAGGAATGACATGTGAGCTCTCTAGATGAAAATTGTCATTAATACCGTAAAGATTGGTTGGCATGACTGAACGGAAATCTGATGCTTTAAAGTCGTGCTTTTTTTTGACTGGGTGTTTAATTAACGATAATTATAGACATTTAATGTCATTCAGTTGCCTCTAATACAAAAATAAATGCCAAAAGGCGCATATTCACTTTCGCACTTACTAGTATTTATATTTGGTAATGGTTGATATCAAAACCGATTAAGAGGTAAACCTACATATCAGCTGGATTAGGTTAAGACTAACTAGAGCTATTTTACTCTGTTCAGTACCCCTTGAGGGGCATAAGGCTATCTTTGCGCCCAAGTTTGTCAGGCTATCTAAAAGGCTTATAAAAACTTTTATCGGCAAGCTCTAACAGCTCTTTATCTCCACGACTGTCACCATAGGCATAGATACGGTCATAGTCGTCAAGATTGTACGCCTCTTTGACTCTGTTGACTTTTTCAATACCATAGCAGTTTTTAGTGAGAAACTTTCCAGTCATAAGGCCATCTTTGATCTCAACCCTTGTCGCTATCAAATCCAAATCGTTTTGACTACACCAAGGCTTTATCCAGCATTCAATAGAGGCAGAGGCTATAATAACTTTATGCCCTAGATCTTTATGCCATGTAATCCTTTCCATGGCTTTTGGTCGCAGTATGGTGTCAATATGTTTTAAGGAATATTCTTCTGCAACTTTTTGGAATTGGTGTTCGTTCATCCCCTTGAAAAAGTAAGAAAACATTATTTGTTTTGCTTTGTAGTTGGGGATGAATTTTAGCTTGTATGTAATAAGCATAGGGGAAAGGAGCATCATCCCCCATAGAGTTTTAGCATCTCCTACAACGAATCGGATGAATTTGATGAGACTATCATCTGTTGTGATAGTACCATCAAAGTCAAAGAGGGCTAAGTTAGTCATATTTTTTAATTAATTGAGAAAATAATAATAACATTGCAATACTTGCCATAGTGTAAAAACCAATAAAAAATCTATTCCAAGGCACAGGGAATAATATAAAATGAATAGCAATATATAATATTGGAATGACAGTATAAGCCCATATCTCTTTATTGTCTGAAAATGATTTTGTAAAAGTTCTCATTAAAATCAATGAACTTGCTACAACACTTATGAAACCCAGAAAAGCACGATCATCTAAGGACGTATATACACCTCGAGTAAAGGCATGAATATAATCAATCACTGAAACAGTAAAATTAACATCTGCTGGATTACTAACTCTCTCCAAAAGTGTCATTGAAAAAATTGTCGACCATCCATAATTATGAAAGTAGTGATTGATAAATAGATAGAGTGCTATTGTCATTAAAAATGATAAAAAACTCTTTACTATGCAATCTTTATATAGAAAAGAAATAATCACAAGTGCAATAAAATTAAAAATAATCATATCTGTTCTGACCAGCACAAAAATCGGAATGATAATTAATAATGGCATGACTTTTTCTTTACTAAATAAATAAATAAATATACTTAGGCTCAAGAATACCATTGCATCTGGCGTACTAAGCTTTGCAGTTGATAGTATTCCAAAAAACATTAAGAAAAAAGGAAGAATATATAATAATCCCATATGTATTTTACTTTTAAATGTAAGTAAAAGTAAAAAAATACCTAAAACTGTAGAGAATAGTGACATCACATATGTTGCAGCAAATATATTTACACCGAATTTTGAAATTAATAAAATACTTAAAGTATATAGTGGGCGAATTTCATAAAATGGCAACTGTTGAGTAAAGAGCTCTGGTTTTGTTGCCATATCAATTACATATTGGCTGTTTCCATCAGTTAGTAAAAAATACTCATCTGGAGTAACAAAGTTTTTTAAATTTTCAAAAACAAATTGATGTAATTCTACTATACCCATAATTTCAAAGTGTTTTGCTGCTGCGACATACCCTATCATATCCCAGTTCAATGCAGGTCTTAGCATCCCCACAAGTACAATGGTAAAAGCAAAGACAAAATAATATGCAAATAAAATATTTGTGTTATTAAAATTGATTTTTTTCATATACCCATCCCCTTAAACTTCCATTCTGGTATTACTTTAATAATTAACATCACCCATCTCCACATCCACTTCGTATAAAGTACATTCTTACCCTTCTGCTGCGCCTTGTAAATGTCTTCAGCCACCTCTTCAGGCTGAGCAGTTAATTTTTCTGGAAGATCCATCCCCTTGGTCATCTTCGTAGCCACAAATCCAGGCTTTACTGTTAGAACATGCACTCGTGCATCATAAAGTCTATTTCTAAGCCCAGAAAGGTAAGTGGTCAGTGCCGACTTTGCCGAACCATAGATGTAGTTACTCTTTCTTCCACGATCACCAGCGACAGAAGATATACCCACCATAAAACCGCTTTTTCGTTTTTCGAAGTCATTAGCAATAATATTAAATAAACTTACAACACCCGTATAGTTAGTATCCATGATCTGTTGTGCTTCATTAAAGTCTGACTGCGCCTTCTCTTGCTCCCCCAGATAACCAATAGCAGAGATAACACCTAAAGGTTTCTCGTCTAAGTTGTCATAAAAAGCTTGATGGCCCTTATAGTCCAAGATATCCAATTCTAATAGTTTAACGCTCTTTTGTGTTCTGGTCGTAATATCTTGTGCAAACTCTTCAAGCTCACTTGAATTTCTGGCAGCAAGATACAGATCATAACCATTTTCGGCATACTCTCTTGCGGTTGCTTTTGCGATGTCACTCTTGGCACCGGTGATTAATACATAGCTCATATTATATTCCTACCCTTTTTGATTGTAATGATTGGAACTTGATGTCCATCTTGCTCTCTTTTCTGTATTGCCTGAAGGTCTCTATTTGAGAATAGCCCTTTTCAAAGGTCTTTTTACTTACACGTGCATCTTTTGCGAGGTAGATGCGACCTTTGTATTTGACAACAATTTCATCTAGTTTATCCAACAGATCAAATA
>Ga0233441_1001694_pt1 | contig 18376 bp, 14 predicted proteins | sample SI_123_September_4_FD_182781 | JGI IMG/M metagenome (GOLD analysis project Ga0233441, IMG submission 182781) | Seawater microbial communities from Saanich Inlet, British Columbia, Canada - SI_123_September2016_135_MG | ecosystem: Environmental > Aquatic > Marine > Inlet | place: Canada: British...
ATAAATCTAACAGTTTTTTACTGGAGTACAACTTTTTTTCTGGCAAAAACATCACCCCCCCCCTTAATAATATTTTAGTGTTATTATTTCAGTAGTTTATAGATATTTTTTCAAATTGGTAAACCGGTCAGACCAATGTTAGGTTTTTTAAGTAACTGATATTATGAATTTTTAAAAAATTAGGCTCGCCGTTTTTTACCAGTGGTGGTAAAAAATCGACCCTTTCTGGTAAAAACCACCTAAATTTATTTTGCATTTTTCTTTAAAAAACTGCATTTAGGTGTCAAAAAGAGGAAAAAATGACAAATTTCGACCACGGTTTTTCAAGTGATTTACTTTGGAAAACGCTTTGGGATAGCACAAATGACGGATTGATTGTCATCAATCTTGAGGGAAATGTTGTTGCCTGTAATTCTGCTATGGAGAAAATGATCGGCATAAATTTACTTGGAATGAGTGTTACAGAAATGTTTGAAGCCACTGGAATCAGGTATACTGAAGATGGGATATTAGCCACCGTTGAGGATTTGGTAGCAACACGAGCTTTGAGAGGAGAAAAGTCTATACAAAAACGTTGGTTTCAACGTAACACGGCCAAGCCTGAAGGCTACTATACAGATAACACGGGGCACACTTTACGTGATGAAAACGGAGAAATCAGCGGTGCTTTTGTTATCATCCGGGACGTGACAGACTTTGTTCTCAAGGAACAGGAAGCTCAGCGGAACTACGAGAAAATGCTACGCGAATCTGAAGTTTTGTGGGAAGCAATTCCGGATTTGGTCTTCCGGATTTCAAAGGACGAAGTTTATCTGGACTTCCGCTTCCCGAAAAGTGAAGATTTGATAGCGCCGCAAATGGAAGTGGTTGGTACCCGAATTGGTGATCATTTGAACGATGACTACGGCGCGCTGACTATCTGCCGCAATGCTATCCGAGATGCCTTGGAAACAGGAAAGTTGCAGACGATTGAATATGTTTTGATGTTTCCAGATGGGCTGCGTTATTTTGAAGCCCGGCTTGTACCAAACGGAACGGAGGAGGTTGTCTCCATTGTGCGCAATGTAAGCGCTCAAAAGGAGTCACAGCAACTTATGCTGGAAAGCGAACAACGTTACCGGACACTGCTCGAAGCTTTCCCTGGTATTTTATTCAGAATGAGCATGGATGGGCAATTCCTGGATGTTCACACTAATGACGAGGAAATTCTGTTCGCACCAAAAAATATTTTGCTGGGGAATTGGATTCACAAAACTCATCCAGAAGATTCGGTTCGTCGCTGGGAAGAATTAAGGGATGCTCTCAAGAAAACAGGTTTGCCCCAAAATTCTGAAGCTGATATGACAATAAATGGTAGAGTAAAAACATTTAATCAAATAATGGTTTCCTTTGGGAAGGATGAATTACTGCTGGTCATTCTGGACATTACTCAACATTCAATGGCAAAGCAAGAGCTCAAGGAAAGCGAATCCCGTTTCCGTTCAATTGCAGAGGCGATGACCAATCCACTGCTCATCAGCCGTTTAAGTGACGGTATAATTTTATATGTAAATCAACGGCTTTATGACGCACTCAAACTGAGAAATACTGATTTAGTGGGAAAACCGACACCTGACTTTTACGCGCATCCGGAGCAACGTCAAAAACTGCTCGATGCTCTAAAAAAGCAGGGTCATGTTTATGACTGGGAAATGGAACTGATCCGTCCCAATGGTGAACATTTTTGGGTATCGTTTTCCGCTTCCACGATAAATTATGACGGAGAAGCGGCTTTGATAGCTTCATATGTTGACATCACTGAGCGGCAGATTGTTCAGGCGCAACTGCTGCAGGCTTCAAAAATGGCGACTCTTGGTGAAATGAGTGCAGGCGTGGCCCATGAAATAAATACACCTCTTGCCACCATTCGGCTCTCTTCTCATAATGTACAGCAAGCATGGAAAACCAAAAATTATGCTGAACTCAAAAAGAATCTGGATTTGATTGATGATGAAGTGCACCGTACTTCAACGATCATCAGGCAAATGCTTGATTTCAGTCGTAATGCGGAACAGGACAAGTGGGTGTTAGTAGATGTGAGTAAGACAATAGAGCAGATTATGTACATGCTGAAAAGGCAACTTGAGTCAGAAGGCATTGAAATTATCCTCAAGCTAAGTCGGCAGCCTTTATACGTTGAAGGCAATCCCACACAACTACAGCAGGTCTTTTATAATTTGGCGGCCAACGCAAAGGATGCCTTGAAAACTTCAGTGAAAAGGAAACTTGAGTTCCGGATAAAACGACGCAAAACGAAAGCGATATTCGAAATTGAGGACAGCGGTGAAGGCATTTCACCCAAAGATTTGCCTAATATTTTTGAGCCGTTTTTCACCACCAAAGCACTCGGTATGGGAACTGGTCTAGGTCTGTCAGTCTCAGCTAATCTTATTAAGAATCATCACGGCAGCATCGAGTGTAAAAGCAAAGGTCTCGGAAAGGGAACTTTATTCCGGGTTATTTTACCGCTGAAAGAAAACTGAGTTTGAAGGAGGCAAACTTCTCACTCTACAAAACCACCTTTTGTCATCTTGGCCGGATCAAGCGCGCTGTCCAGTTCTGCTTCAGACAAATCACACATTTCCAACGCAACTTCCTTGAGAGCGCGATTTTCCGCAAAGGCTTTTTTGGCAATTTTTGCGGCAAGATCATAGCCGATCAGAGGATTGAGTGTAGTGACCAGAATCGGATTTTTACCGACAAGAGCCTTGATGTGATCTTCACGTACTACCAAGCGTGATACTGAGCGTTCCCCCAGATTACGCGAAGCATTTGCCAGCAAACGGATTGATTCGAGCAGACTGTGCGCTACCATCGGCAGCATCACATTCAACTCAAAATTTCCGGACAATCCACCGACACTGATTGACGCATCATAACCGATAACCTGAGCGCAGACCATCGCCATTGATTCTTCAATCACCGGATTCACCTTTCCGGGCATAATTGAAGATCCCGGTTGCAGTGCCGCCAGTTGGATTTCTCCGAGACCGCCGTTTGGTCCGGAATTCATCCAACGCAAATCATTGACAATTTTCAGCAAACTTACAGCCAGAGTTTTTAATTGCGCACCTAAAGCAACCGGCGCGTCCACCGTTGACTGTGCTTCAAAATGATTCTCCGCTTCACGGAAAGACTCTCCGCAAAGTTTTGACATCTCTGCCGCAAATTTAGGTGGAAATTCCGGATCAGTATTAATCCCTGTACCAACCGCAGTTCCGCCCATCGGCAACTCTGCCATCTGTTCCAAGGCTGATTCTATGCGCTTAATACCCATTTCAATTTGCCGCGCATAACCACCGAATTCCTGTTCAAAAGTGACAGGCATCGCATCCATCAGATGCGTCCGTCCGGTCTTGACCACATGTGAATATTCGGCACCTTTTTTCAGCAAAGTTTCACGTAAATATTTAAGTGCCGGAATCAAAGTGTTTTTTGCCTCAAGATAAGCCGCAATTCTGATCGCAGTCGGGAAGGTGTCATTTGAACTCTGACCAAAGTTAATGTGATCATTCGGATGCACCTTGACCGACAAGTCAGGAACCAGTTCCATTGCCCGGTGAGCAATCACCTCATTCGCGTTCATATTACTCGATGTTCCTGAACCAGTTTGATAAATGTCGATCGGAAAGTGCTCATCAAGCTTGCCGTCAATTACTTCCTGCGCTGCCAGTTGAATCGCATGCGCGACATCTTTTGGAATGTTGTCCAGTTCAGCATTAACTTTGGCCGCACCCTGTTTGATCACACCCAGCGCATGGATCAACGGACGGCTGATGCAGATTCCGCTGACCGGAAAATTGTCAACAGCACGCTGAGTTTGCGCACCGTAAAGCGCTGCCTGCGGAACCTTGACTTCACCCATAGAATCTTTTTCAATACGATATTCATTACTCATTTTTTTCCTTTTATTTGTATGTTAGTGGATGAAGGACTATTCAAAAGTCCAGAATCGTAAATAAATTACCACAGAGGTCACAGAGGTCACAGAGAAAACATAATTAGAACAGTTCTTTGTGCTCTCTGTGCTTAAATACCTTCTGTGCAATTTTTGTTTTATTACATGTGATGTACCTTAAAAAGCCATAAAAACGTTTCATTGCTTACAAAGCGAGAAATCTATTTTATCTTAAGCACTGATATTATTAAGATCTCTCTCTTCGTTCGAGATGACAAACAAGTTGAATAGTTGACTTTTTATAACACTATTTATTTGATTATTTAAGTTGCTAATTGTTTTTTTAAGCCAGCATACCACCGTCTACTGTGAAGGTGCTGCCGGTAATGTAAGAGGCTGCAGCGGAAACCAGAAAAAGCACCATTCCTGACATCTCACTCGGCTGAGCAATCCTGCCCAGCGGAATTTGCTGAAGAACTTTCTGCATCAATTCATCATTTTGCGTCAGGGCAGAAGCGAATTTCGTATCAGTCAATCCCGGTAGCAGCGCGTTGACCCGAATATTGTCCCGTCCCAACTCTTTGGCAAAAGCTTGTGTCATTGAAATAAGCGCCGCTTTGGTGATGGAATAAATGCTTTGGTTTAACATCGGAATACGACCATTGATCGAAGAGACATTCACGATACTTCCACCACCGTTTTTTCTCATTAATACTGCTGCATGCTGACTCATGAAAAACGGCCCCTTCAAATTCACAGCAAGTGTTTTATCCCACGCCTGTTCATCCGCTTCGAGGACAGAACCGTAAAATGGATTGGTTGCTGCGTTATTCACCAGAATATCAAGCCGGCCGTGTTTCTCATGAATTTTTTCAAATAATGATTTGATTTGTGCAAGATCACCATTGTGACAAACCATCGCGGAGGCATGATTGCCGGCATTTTTAATCTTTGCCTGAACTTCCGCTAAATTTTCTGCCTTGCGGCTGGTCAGGATGACATGTGCGCCAAATTCAGCCAAAATTTCTGCTGTTGCAGCTCCAATCCCACGGCTTGCACCGGAAACTAAAGCGACTTTAGAACTCAGATCAAACATTGCTGGTACTTCCATAAATTCTCCTTCTTTAATGTTGTTCCATAATATCGCTAGTCTGCAGAAGACGCAATGCGGTTTTAAACTGAAGCATTCTCCCGGAAAGGCGGGATCATTCAATTATTGTCAGTTGCGAAACGCAGCCATTTTTGCTGATGCTTGCACAGATTTTGCGTTGCCACTTGAATTTAACTTCGATAAACTAAATCAGTTGATGATGCATATTAAAAAGCCATAAAATCGTATCATTGCTTACAAAGCGAGAACTTAATTTTAAATAAGCATTGATATTATTAAGATCTCTCTCTTCGTTCGAAATGACAGATAATTATTTTAGTGCTTTTTACTAAGTCATCAATTGATAGTTTAGACTGCAATCTCAAAACATTTTAAAATAATTCTACAACAGTTATAAAAAAATGGGTAACTGGCTTATTTTAACAGTAGTAACTCTCGTGGTGATGATTGGGTTCCGCATGAAGAAACCACCTGATGAAAAACTGGATCCTCCCTCAAATTTTGTAATGTTTTTTAATCCTCTTCAAGGTGAAGGTGATTTGTTTATCGGCGGAGTATTAGTCATATATTTTTCTTCGAGAGTGTTTTTAGCATTATTTCAAACTTTAAGATCTGTTTTTTAGCGGACATTATTATTAGGTCTTCAGCAAATGACTCGAAATTTACTGGTTTTGATACTGACTTTATTTCAGGACAATTATGTCCGCTATGGCACCTTGACTGGTGCACTGGCTGGTTTTTGGAGTCCGGCAATTTTGCACGGTGAGGCAGTGACAAATGCTTTTATTTACGGATTCATCGGCTGGGGAATCGGTGCGTACCTCGCGAATTACAAAGCAGAAAATACACAATTCAAACAAAAAAAGAAATTTAAGGTTTTTCAGGGAGGCCGCTGAGACAAGATTTATCGCTTCTTGCAAATAACACGGTTTCAGGACATTTCAGCTCCGTTTCAAACATGCTAAAGTCATGGTGAATAAATATTTCCTCGGCACACAGTTCCCGATTATTCAGGCACCAATGGCCGGAGTTCAAGACAGTGCTTTAGCAATTGCTGTTTCAAATGCCGGAGGCTTGGGTTCACTGCCCTGCGCAATGCTCACTCCAGAAAAACTTAGAGCTGAGCTGACTTTAATCAAATCCCAAACCGGGAACCCCTTCAACGTAAATTTTTTCTGCCATCGCCAACCTCAAGCGAATATTGAACGCGAGCAGAAATGGCTGAATATCCTTGAACCGTATTTTGAGGAATTTGCTCTAAGTTCTGCTGAGCTCACAAAAGGTGCAGGACGAGAACCTTTCAACGAAGAAACAGCTGAAATATTAGCAGAATTTAAACCGTCAATCGTGAGTTTCCATTTTGGCTTACCATCAAGCAGTTTGCTCTCGCGAGTACGGGAATGGGACACGACAATTCTAGCAAGTGCAACCACAATTGAAGAAGCGGAATGGCTTGAAGCTCACGGAGCTGACGCAGTCATCGCACAGGGAATTGAGGCAGGCGGTCACAGAGGTATGTTTTTGTCGGATGATCTCTCGACTCAAATTGAAAGATTTGCTTTAGTAACACGACTTATTGAGCAAATTAAGTTGCCAATAATTGCTGCAGGAGGAATTTCAACTGCCAAAGATGTTGCAGACGCAATCTCAATGGGCGCTTCTGCTGTACAGCTCGGTACCGCGTACCTGCTTTGTCCGGAAACAAAAACCAGTCAGATTCATCGGGCTGCGTTGAAAAGCGAAGCCGCAAAAGAAACTGTGCTGACAAACATTTTCAGCGGTAGACCCGCTCGTGGAATCGTTAACCGTTTGATCCGCGAAATTGGTCCCGTCAATGCAGACACTCCTGAATTTCCACTCGCTGCTGCTGCCGTCACCAGTTTGCGTAAAAAAGCTGAAGCGATGGGTTCCGGAGATTTTTCACCTCTCTGGTGCGGACAGAATGCCGGCGGCTGCCGAGAAATTCCCGCTGCTGAATTAACTAAACTGCTTGCTGCAGAATTGTAAAAATCAATTTACCAAGGAACGACAACTATTTGCGAATCTAGAAAAATTGATGAACCAGTTAAAAGGCTAAAGTTTTTTACTTTTTTGTCATTCCCCGATCAGGCCGAGGACAAGCATTTCAGATACTTACAAGTTCCTGGATTCCCGCTTTCGCGGGAATGACAATATTTTACTGGTTCATCATAATTTAAAAAAACATTTTTTTAAATACAAGGAGCTAATATGCGTAAATCTTTTCTGATTCTTATTCCATTTCTTCTACTTTTTTGGCTGACTACAATTAATTCATCTGCAGAGGAAAAAGACCAAAGTGCAATTTTTGCAGGCGGATGTTTTTGGTGTATGGAAGCTGATTTCGAAAAAATAAATGGTGTCAAAGAAGTAGTTTCCGGATATATCGGCGGAACGGCAAAAAATCCGAACTATAATAATTATGGAAAAAGCGGACATATTGAAGCAGTAGAGATATTTTATGATCCGGCTGTTGTTTCTTATGCGGAACTGCTGGAAATATTTTGGGTAAATATTGATCCGCTTGACAAAAATGGCCAATTTTGTGACCGCGGACATGAATACTCAACTGCGGTTTTTTTCCTGTCAACTGAGCAAAAAGAGCTGGCGGAGAAATCCAAAACTCTACTTGAAAATTCCGGAATCCTCGGAAAACCAGTTGAAACTCCGCTTATAAAAGCAGGAGAATTTTTTCCTGCAGAGGATTATCACCAGAATTACTACAAAAAAAGTTCAATAAAATATAAGTTCTACCGCTATCGCTGTGGCCGTGATCAGCGGCTTAAAGAGCTTTGGGGTAAAACAGCAATCCGTGAAAAAATTATAACAATACCTGCAAAATATCAAAAACCTGATTTGCAGCAAATTGAAGCAAAACTGACACCTTTACAGTTTGACGTTACTCAAAATGATGCAACTGAACCGGCGTTCAGAAACAAATATTGGGATAATAAAAAAGAAGGAATTTATGTTGATATAGTTTCCGGTGAACCGCTATTCAGTTCTGTTGACAAATATAAATCCGGTACCGGCTGGCCCAGTTTCACCAAACCTGTTGCTGGAGCAAGTCTGATCAAAAAAGAAGATAACAGCTGGTTCTCGGCAAGGACTGAACTACGCAGCAAATACGCGGATTCTCACCTGGGACACTTGTTTAATGATGGTCCAAAACCGGATGGTTTACGTTACTGTATTAACTCAGCAGCACTTAGATTTGTTGCTAAAAATGAGTTGGAAAAAGAAGGCTATAGCAATTACCTGGATTTATTTAAAAATTGATTTTCGGCTTAAGGTTTTTCTTTGAAGAACAATCCATGGGTGTAAGCTTTGGAGCAAAATTTTGAATAACCTCTTTCATTTATTTTTAGGGGATATCAGCTAAAATTTCGCGATTCAAAATTTTATATCACTATAAATTAGTCCGCATTTGATAGAAACGTCCAGGATAGTAAAGACGGACGTAAGTCACCAATTTTTCTTTGCGCCATGTCCTGCGTTGAATCAAAAAAAGTGCATCTCGTTCAGCAAGTGCAAGCAACTCAGCTTTTTCCGTATCAGCATTATTTGCAGAAAGGATATGTTCTGCATCCGTCCATGGCACATGTTTCACCAGCCATTCGTTTGGACTGATTTTTTCAAATTTTTCCAGTTCCGCTTCCGGAATGCTTTGCAGATTAATCCAACGCTCCTCTAATTGGAAAGGTGCTTCGTTGGAATAGTGTAGACAACGCAAATGAAGAGTCAGGACCTCCGGAGGAATTTCCAACTTACTCAGCACATCTGCAGGCGGGACAACCACTTCACGCAGTAGCAAAGCATAACGGTAAGTAGCTCCAGTTTCTTCGATTTCCTGACGTATCCTTGGTATCTCAAAATTTACTGAACGTCCTTCCGGCGTGATGACCCGTGTTCCTGCTTTACGGCGTCGATCCAGTTTTCCTTCCTCTGCCAGTTCCCGCAAGGCCCGATTTACAGTTACTCTTGCACAACCAAATTGTTTAGCAAGAGTTGCCTCGCCTGGAATCAAACTTCCCTGCTTCCAGATTCCTGTTTGAATCCATTCCCGCATCTCAGTTTTTATGCCCTGATAAACCGGAAGTCCGTCCTTTTTAGTCTTCATTATTTATTTATCCTGCCTGATTTCCTGAATCACAGTGCGGTAACGCTGTTCAATTTCTTGGTGATGGATGTGTTGCCCATACGCCACCATTTGCCGGCCCGCGGACCAAACTTCACGTACGAGTGAATCATCTGCAGTGAAAATCCAGCGATCCAGAAATTCATCATCCGTGCAACCCCACAAGCTCAAGGACTCTGTATCGAGAGAAACTAAATCAGCCCAGTTTCCGGGGCTTATACTTCCTGATTTGCGGCCCAGTGCTTGAGCGCCGCCGACCAGAGCATTGTTGTAGAGCGCTTGGCCGACAGAACCACTCTTGCTTGTCATCACGTTACGCTCCTTCCGGACAAGTCGCTGGCTGTATTCCAGCAAACGTAACTCTTCCGTCAATGCAATAAACACATTTGAGTCGGAACCGATTCCGTATTTGCCTCCAGACAAAAGCAATTCTGTACCATCAAAAACTCCATCTCCAAGATTGGCTTCAGTGATTGGACAAAGTCCCACCACCGCTCCGGATTTTGCAACATTTCGTGTTTCTTGCGGATTCATGTGTGTGGCATGAATCAAACACCAGCGTGAGTCAACATTTGCATTTTGAAGTAACCATTCCACCGGACGCGCACCGTAATTTTCCAAGACATCATCAACTTCTTTAAGCTGTTCCGCAATGTGAATATGAACCGGACCGGAAGTTCTTGCCTCAACAATTTCATTTAACGATTCCGGAGAAACTGCTCTGAGAGAATGCGGAGCCATTCCAAGCAGATAATCTTCCGGAGCATTCCGGAGAGCTGACTCAGCGTGTTCAAGCAATACTAAAAATCCATCCAGTTCATTGCCAAAACGAAGTTGCCCATCCGCAAGTGCTTTACCGTTCAAACCACCCTGTATGTAAAAAACAGGTAAATGCGTCAAGCCGATTCCCGTTTTTTGAGCAGCATTGATAACACGGCACGAAGTTTCCGCAATGTTTTCGTAATGCTGTCCTCCGCATTGATGGTGCACATAATGGAATTCCCCAACCGAAGCATAACCGCATTCCAGCATTTCCATAAAAACAAGGGCTGCAATTGCCTCCATTTGTTCCGGAGTCAGACGTTCCAAAAAACTGTACATCAGCTCACGCCAACTCCAAAAGCTGTCACGCTTTTCCAAACGCTTTTCCGTCAGTCCGGACATCGCCCTCTGGAAAGAGTGGCTGTGCAGATTTGACAATGCCGGAAGAAGGATACGGTTAGGTAAATATTGATCGTCCGGATTTGCTTCAACTCCTGATTCAACGGATGAAATTCGACCAAGTTGATCCACTGTCACTCTGACATTTTTGGCCCAACCTTCCGGAGTAAGGGCAAGTTCCGTAAAAAGATTCATCTGCTGTCCATGATTTTGTATTGATAAAAAAGTTTATATAAGCATAAATAAAAGCAAGAAAAAATTAAACTTATAAATAAGCACCTCTCCCTCATTTTGCTCATGGGCATCGCCACAGATCTCATTCTGCTTGTTGTTAGCGCGTTCTTCAGTGGACTGCTGATGCAGAGATTGGGACAACCGTTGATTTTAGGATACATCCTGACCGGAATCGCGTTTGGCCCCCACACAGGCGGATTTGCGCTGACCAGTGTACACGAAATAGAACTGCTGGCGGAAATCGGAGTGGCACTTTTACTCTTCGCTCTTGGTTTGGAATTTTCCCTCAAAGACCTCAAACCTGTCAAAAAAATCGCACTGATCGGTACACCTATTCAAATTTTACTGACCATTGCAATGGGCTATGGAATTGGACAGTGGATGGGATGGGATGCAAAGACCTCGCTTTGGCTTGGCGCGTTGGTTTCTCTTTCCAGCACAATGGTTCTGCTGAAAACTCTGATGAATCAGGGTTGGCTCGGCACACTTTCCAGCAAGGTCATGGTGGGAATGTTGATCGTGCAGGATTTAGCGGTTGTCCCCTTGATTGTGCTTTTGCCCATGTTAAATAATCCAGAGCAGGGTTGGGTGTCTCTGGAAATAGCAATTCTTAAAACGGTTCTTTTTCTGGCTGGAATGATTTTTTTTGGAACCCGTTTGCTGCCATGGATCATGCGGCACATAGCCCATTTAGGATCACGTGAATTATTTTTACTCGCCATCACTGCAATTGGTTTAGGCGTTGGTTATCTGACATATTTAGTGGGACTTTCTTTTGCCTTTGGAGCCTTCGTCGCCGGAATGGTTTTGAGTGAATCAGATTATGGACATCAGGCCTTGAGTGACATAATTCCGGTACGAGATCTTTTTGGGCTGCTGTTTTTCGCATCTGTGGGAATGTTACTCAACCCTGCTTTTTTGCTGGATCACTGGCAGCAGGTTCTCATCCTTGTTTTGATAGTCAGTCTGGGTAAAGGTCTTATTTTCGCACTGTTGGCCAGAATTTTCAAATATGGAAATGTGGTACCGCTTGCAGTTGGTTTGGGTCTCTTTCAGGTGGGTGAATTTTCATTCGTGCTCGCACAAGTAGGGGTTTCGACAAACTCAATCAGCCATGAAGTGTATTCATTGGTTTTGACAACTGCGATTATAACGATGTTTCTAACTCCGCTTATTTCCGGACAAACCGCTCGTCTGTATGCTCTCCGTAAACGCTGGTTTAAGCATGAACCTCTGGACTCAATTAATTTTCCAAAATCCGGATTGAAAAACCATGTGATTATTGTAGGAGGCGGTCGAGTCGGTTTTCGAATTGCACAAGTTTTGAAACGACTCAGTGTTCCCATGTTGATAATTGAATTGGATCAACTCCGGGTTGACCGGGCAAAACATGCTGATATTCCAGTTATTTATGGAGATGCCAGTCACGAAGTCGTCTTGGAAGCTGCTACGACAGCATTGGCACGTTTGTTAATTATAACATCTCCGGAAGTCGTAATTGCCCAGACGATTGTTCAACGTGTACGTAAAGTAAATGCGGAAATTCAAGTCGTGGCCCGCGCACCGGGAATTGAGTTTTTGGAAGAATTTAAAAAATTGAATATTTCTGAAGTTGTAATTCCGGAATTTGAAGCAGGACTTGAAATGGCGCGTAAAGCCTTGGTCCATTTGCATATTCCGGCCGCCAAAATTCAGCATTACACTGAATCATTAAGGAAGGATCTGTTCGCCTCTTTCTTCAATGAAAATGAGGAAACTCAAATTATTGAACAACTCCAGACGGCAGAACACCAGTTTGACCTGCAGTGGATGTTGATAAAACCAGGATGCAACCTGGTTGGCATTACGATTGGCGAAGCTGAAATTAGAACAAAAACAGATACTTCAATAGTTGGAGTGATTCGGAATGACATCCTCGAACCAAATCCTGATGCTAATTTTCGCTTTGAAGAAAATGACCGTGTAGCAATAATTGGGATAGACAGTGCGCGTGAAACTTTTTTCCAATTGACCTGTCCGTCCAAAAGCAGTTAGGCTTAAACAAAAGGAAAAAGCCGTTGACAACAGCTTAAGTTTGCAGTTTAGTTTGAGACTTGTTTATTCTGGTTGTCATTTGACTTTCCCACTTAACACAATAACTAAAGACATCAATGAGCATTCCCGCAAACTCACCTCCGCACATCGGTACTGGAAAACTAGTTTCTGCTGATGTGCCGAACGACAAAATGCTGAACCAAACTTCAGTGCTGCTTCCAGCAGATTTAAAACATATGCCAGAATCACAATCGAAAATGGACGATCTCAGCCGGAATGACTGGGAAAATCTATCAAAATACAGGAAACTATACCAACAGGAAGAACAGGCAAAGCAGGCTCTCTCTCTCCTTGAAGTGCAGAAAGATGCACCGAGTTACGGATTCCGGATCAACAACTACCGGCATTGCCTGCAAAGTGCAACGATGGTGATGAGGGATGGTGGGAGTGAAGAGGAGATTGTAGTTGCCCTTTTTCACGACCTTGGCTTCGTTGTTTGTCCGGATAACCACGGAGAGTTTTCAGCGACCCTGCTTGCAAATTACATTTCAGAGAAGCATTACTGGATGCTCCGGCACCATGCGGCATTTCTTAATTATCATGCTCAGACTCATCCCAACTCCAACGGTGACGAGCGTGAACAATACAGAGGTCACCCATATTTTGAGTATACTGCAGATTGGGTAGAGCGCTACGACCAAACCTCAATTCAATCACATTATGATACTGCACCACTGGATTATTTCGAGCCAATGGTTTACCGAATTTTCAACCGCCCTTCCAAGGGCACCCAACTCCATCTTGCACCATGAGTTCCTGGATTGAAATGCTGCCGGTGAAAAATGCCACCGGTCCACTGAAAGACGCCTATGAGCTGGCGAAAACACCCGCTGGAACCGTTGATAATGTTATGCGGGTTCACAGTCAACGCCCGCACACGATGATCGGTCACCTCACGCTTTACCGTAGTGTACTGCACCATCCGGACAACAGACTGCCGCTCTGGTTTCTAGAAGCGGTTGGTGTGTATACTAGCTTGTTAAACGAGTGTGAGTACAGTTTCACTCACCACTGTGCGAATATGCGTCGGCTGCTTAAAGATGACAAACGTGCAGACAACATCGAATCCGCTTTGCGTGATCAGTCGCCAGAAAAAACTTTTTCAGGCAAGGAACTGGCGTTAATACGTTATACCGGCAAACTGACCTCTACCCCCGGTGAGGTGGAAGCCGCCGACGTGGAAGCCGCCAAATCATTCGGTGCTACTGACGGAGAAATCCTTGAGGTCAATCAGGTCTGTGCATATTTTTGCTACTCCAACCGCACCCTCAATGGGCTTGGAGTTACGCTATCAGGGGATGATGTGGGCTACTATGCGAACTAAGATTTTGAACCTGTTTCATCAATAATTCACCCCTTCAACAACAACCACACTATAATTATTTTTTATGGCCTACGCAGAATCCAAGACGATCGAAATTGACAAAATCCCGGTAATCGATGTTAGCCAACTGCGCTCGGGGAATCCGGAAACAGCACTCGCCGTGGCCTTGGAAATTCGTCAGGCTGCCGAAGATGTAGGGTTTTTCTATATCAGCAACCATGGGATAGCGGAAGCCGTAATCAAACAGGCTTATTCTGCCTCCAAAGGCTTTTTCAACTTACCCAAAAAACTGAAGGATTCCGTAAAAATTAATGCGAACCATCACGGTTACCTCTCCGTTGGAGAAGCAAAGATGGAGCAGGCGGAAAGAGTTGACCTTAAAGAGAGCTTCGTCTGGGGTTTAGATCTTCCGGACGATCATCCTTCCGTAACAAAGGAAAATCCATTCTTAGGACGAAACCAATGGCCGGATGAAATGCCGGAGTTTAAGCAAGCGGTTTATCCTTTTTTTGAAGCAGGTTTGCAGTGCGGACGAGACATGATGCGGGCATTTGCCTTGGGGATGGAGTTAGCTGAAGATTCGTTTTTGAAAGCGACTGATGAGCCTATCGCACGCAGTTCAATCATCCACTATCCTCCGCAATCAGCTGATTTAGGAGTGGAGCAATTTGGGGTAGCCCCGCACACCGACTATGGTTGTCTGACATTGCTGTGGCAGGATCAGGTAGGTGGACTTGAAGTTCAAACCCGTGAAGGAGAATGGGTAACTGCACATCCGATTGAGAATACACTAGTGGTCAACGTTGGTGATTTGCTGATGCGCTGGACGAATGAAGGATTTAAATCCACCCCACACCGTGTAGTCAACAGCAAAGGACAGGAACGCTATTCGATGGTAATCGCATGGGATCCAAATTTCGATACAGTTGTCGATCCTTCTGTAGTTTGTCAAAATGGAGCGCAGCCATTGTACTCCCCTGTGAACTGCGGTGATTATGTATTATCGCGCTTTGATTCATCTTTCAGTTACCGCCAGTAATATCAATGATGCTGCACTCCGGCATCACGATTTTATGGAAACGACTGCCTTCGAAATGTTCCAAGCAAAATTTCACCAAGAGGGCTATTGGCTTTGAGAAAAATATTTGAGTGCAGACTAGCTAAAAAATAAATTTTAAGAATCTTCAGCTATATTGAGATTTGAGACATGCATCTACATTTAAGTACTTGGCAGGAAATTGAATCATATTTGTTGCGTTCGAAGGGTATTCTGATCCCTACCGGATCAACTGAGCAACACGGTCCTAACGGCCTGATTGGTACTGATGCGATCTGCCCGACCGCAATTGCCAGTCATGCTGCCTTGGAGGCCGATCTCCTCGTAGGCCCTACCCTGGCACTAGGAACGGCGCAGTTTAATTTGAAATTTCCAGGCACCATTTCACTGCGCCCTTCGACGCTAATGAGTGTGGTCGAGGATTATGTCCTGTCTCTGGCCAGTCAGGGGTTCCAGCGGTTTTATTTTATCAATGGACATGGAGGCAACCTTGCTCCTCTACGTTCCGCATTTCAGGAAATCTACACTCGCTACAGCTTGAGCGTCAATGAGTCTGCAGTACCTCGCTGCCGTTTACGGAGTTGGTGGCAATATCCGCAAACAAACTCACTCCGACAGTCGTTGTATGCAGAAAAAGAAGGTGCGCACGCCACTCCTAGTGAAGTGGCGATGGCACAATACGCTTTTCCGGAACACATCAAGGATGTGAGTCTGGGAACTTGGCACCCAGTCTCGCTGGAATATCTGCGTAATCATGCAGATGATGATCACTATGAAGCTTCAGATCATCGCAGACGACATCCTGACGGTCGAATCGGATCCGACCCCAGTCTTGCAAATCCCAAAGACGGTCAACGCTTGCTGGAAACCGCCGCCAAAGAACTTCTGTTAGACTATCAGGCATTCCTCGAAGAGGAGTGAGTGCTTCAAAAAATATTACTGTTTAAGCCACTTTGCTTTGAGCTGATCGAAGAATCCACGCTCTGACTTCAAGATAATCCAGTGGTTGACGTAGTTGATCCATACCTGATCGGCTTGCGGAAGCAAAACAGCAAGCGGAGTAGGATTCTTTCCACCCTCAACCGGCACTACCATCATTTTATCATACTGTTCTACCAGCTTTGCAGCTTCTAAATTACTGGTCATCGAGATGTCTGCACGTCCTGCCAAAACCTCCTGATAATCCCGTGCAGGTGCAGAGACCTTAATAATTTTAGCTTTGTCGAAAATCACTTCTGCCCGTTTCTCCTGCACAGTACCCAGTGTTACTGCCACAGTCACATTTGGATTATTGAGATCATCCCAACTATTGTACTTACCTTTGTTTTTCTTCAACATGAGCGGCACATCCTCAACTGCGAAATATGACAATGAGTAACCTGCTACCAATGCACGTTTAGGACTCAGCGAAGCGCTCGAAGTCATGTCGTATTTGTTAGCTATCACACCATTGACAAGTGTCTTCCAAGTAGTAGGGACGAAAACCACTTTGACCCCCATATCAGCAGCAAGTGCGGTTGCTATATCAATATCAAACCCCTTGCGTGCCTTACTTGTAGGGTCAATAATCGTCATTGGGTTCCAGTCACCAGTTGTCCCTACACGTAATTCTCCGTTGGCCAAAATGCTCTGCAGACGGGATTCAGCAAATGCTGAGCTTGACAAGAGCGCTGTGAGCGCAAGGACTATTCCGCTTTTCAAAAAAGTTCTAAACATTTCTCTCTCCTTATGAGTTTAGAGGTATCATCCGTCCTCAAAAAGAACAACTTCCGCCGCTGATAATCCGCCGGCATACAAAACAGGCAAGATAGGCGTTTTAGCAACAGCTGAACATTCATAGCTTGAAGAACGAGACGAATTAGTTACAATACCGTATCCAAAAGCGATCCTATTACCACTCTCAATCACGAGCCACAAAGCTACCCTCACCGTTTGAAAAGGTCAAATGTTAAGTACAGTTTTAGTCAAAGATTTTTCTGAAAAGATTCATGCAATTATAAAATTTCCTAAAAGCAGGTTCCTCTTCTACCTGATTGTACTGGCGATTTTTGTTGTTTTGGGAGGCTGTGGAAACAGCGATTACACTTGGGGGTGGTATGTAATTACCCCATGGCATCCTGCAGGACTCAGTAACATTCAGTTTCTGCTCAGTGGTCTGGGCTACACAATCCTGCTTTCACTTTGCGCAATTGTGATTTCCATCATGCTTGGTTTGCTTGTCACTCTTCCAGCCTTGATGAACAACACTCTCGCCCGCCGTATCAACAGGGTTTATGTAGAAATCTTCCGCTCAATTCCCGTGCTGGTGATGCTACTCTGGGTGTATTACGGATTGCCTCCAGCCCTTGGCATCCACTTAGAAGTTTTTTCTGCGGGAATTCTGGGACTGGCCCTGTGCGACAGTGCATTTGAGGCTGAAATTTTCCGTGCCGGGATTCAATCAATCGGACGTGGCCAACATGATGCCGCCGATTCACTGGGGCTGAACTACTGGAAAAAAATGCGGCTGATTATTTTACCGCAGGCTATCAGAGTCGTCCTCCCGGCCATTGGTAACCAGTTTGTCTACATGCTTAAAATGTCATCGCTGGTGTCAGTGATCGGCTTGACCGAACTCACCCGCAGAGCTGACGAACTGGTTGTGAGTCAGTACCGCCCCCTGGAAATATATACCTTCCTCGTGCTGGAGTATTTCGTGCTGATACTCTGCATCTCCTCCGCAATGCGCTGGATGGAGAATCGACTACGATCTGTTGAGTTCTAAGATGTTTTGTGTAATAATCCTGCTTCTCCAAAATTCTGACAAGATTTTCAGGCTTCTCAAAAGAAGAAAGTTTAATAATAGAAATCATTTTGTATTGACATAAAGTTAATATGTATGTACATATACTAGTAAAAACATTGAGTACATGATTCTTGATGGCTTCGTAAAAACTACTAAACTAATAATTTGTCATCTCGAACGAAGAGAGAGATATTAATTATATCAGTGCTTAAGATAAAATAGATTTCTCGCTTTGTAAGCAATGACACGTTTTTATGACTTTTTACTGATTCAGTATGCTTGATTTAACATTATTTGAATTATTTCAACATAGAATGATGTCTAAAACACTCGACATTCATCACCTTAAATCAGTACAAGCATCTGTCTCAAAACCAAAAAATGCTACAATGAAAAAGCGAGACAGGATTCAAGCATCATCGAGGCTTATATTGGTTTGAGACGTGAACCAAAAACTGATTGATGAAATTATCTGAAAACAGCAATGAGCTTTTCAATCCTTTACAATAACGCACAA
>Ga0233441_1001695_pt1 | contig 18358 bp, 17 predicted proteins | sample SI_123_September_4_FD_182781 | JGI IMG/M metagenome (GOLD analysis project Ga0233441, IMG submission 182781) | Seawater microbial communities from Saanich Inlet, British Columbia, Canada - SI_123_September2016_135_MG | ecosystem: Environmental > Aquatic > Marine > Inlet | place: Canada: British...
CAGAAATAATTTTGAAATTTGGTTGATATCCAATCCGTCTGAAAGGTGGCGAAACCGGTCGTTCAGGTGATTTCTACAAAGAGGTCGGCTTTCTGTTTAACAGCGGTCATTCCTGATGTGCTGTAGGGAATAGCAAGTTTGTGCCAACTGCTGACCTTCATGGATTGGCATTTCAACTTCAGCAAGGTTCATTAGGTAGTAGCTTCCATGAGCATGTTTAACTGGAAAGTATGGACAAATACAGGCTGAATAAAATATTACTTAACACAATTATATTTAAAAAAATCCCTATCTCCAACTAATACATATCATTCTTGTAAAATATAGTGACAGTATTTCAGGACTTACTGTCACTATATTTTTTACATAGTTATTCCCAATATTTTTTATGGCCCCTTTATTTATAGAATTACTTAGGTTAATCGTATATGGCATTTATTTTGCTTATTAATAAATAATCCAAATAAAATACGAGACAAATATGATTAATTATAGAGCTGAAGTTTCCTAGAAATTAATAGTACTTTACCAGATCCCATTAATTTCCCACCCTACGGCGATAGATTAAATTTATGCACGTATAAGCAAAAAATCTGTCAATTTACATGCCAACATGCTTTTTTTACCTCCCTAAAATCAGATTATATCTTTAAATATCAATAACTTATTGGTTATAGGAAGGGGCGTTTTGTAGTATAATTCAGGTTACGAATCCAATAAATTATATACAAAACATCCCCTATCCTATGTTTATTTTACGCGACTTACTGACTCCTCTCCAGCACGATTTTTCGACTACCCGGCAGGGGAAAAAACGCTCAGTCTGGTTCATCTATACCCTTCTCGCCATGGTGGTTCCTTTTACTTCGTCCATCACCACGAATCTGCTACGCAGTCTGCAGACATTGTTTGGTTTCAATATCCCGCAGCAGCGATTTTACAGCTTCATGGCCACCACCACGCTTCCCTGGAAACGATTGTGGCGGACTATGTGGAGCTTAATCCCAAGCCCCTTGACGGATGATCGCTTGCTGGTCGTGCTGGATGACTTCATTAACCCTAAAACCGGCAGAAAGGTATTCGGTTGCGGTCATTTTCATGACCATGCCAGTAAAGATAATCAAACGTCGTATCCCTGGTCACAGTGCGTTGTCGCTATCGGTCTGTTAAAGAAGGTGAAGTCGCGCTGGGCCTGTCTGCCCTTGAACTTTTCCTTCTACATGATGAAAAAGGATATTGAGGCTAAGAAGGTTAATGCCAAACGGCTCGGAGAAATAGTGACGTTTAAGACTAAAATGAGCCAGGCGGCCACGATGCTCATGGCGGTCTATGATCACTTTCGGCTGCCAGTGCTCGTGGTGACCGACAGTTGGTTTGGAAACGATGGCCTCTGGTCTCGGTTGGATCGAGGTAAAGGAGGTGCTTTCCATCTACTCTCCCGCTTGCGCATTAATATCACGCTGTATGATCTTGTTCCTGAGATGACAGAGGGTACGAAGAGTCCGCGCGGTCGTCCAAAAAAATACGGCCAACGTCTTGGCAGTGCGGATGACTGTGCCACTGCTTACAAGGAGAAGGCTCAGACTTACAGTGTCTTTCTCTATGGCAAACAACGCGAGGTTCTGGCGTATACGCAAGTGACTATCCTGAAGACACTGAAGTGTCCAATACGGGTGGTGTGGGTTTATCGGCAGTCACGCTATGTGGCTTTGTTTACGACCGACCTTGGTCTTTCTGTTGAGCAGATTATTGAATTCTATGGTGCACGCTGGAAGATTGAGGCAGGGTTCAAGGAGATCAAGCAGGAGATTGGCAGTGCCAAATCCCAGACTCGCAATGCGGATGCGGTGAACAATCATCTTAATTTCTGTATGATGGCTACTACGTTGACCTGGGTTTACGCCGATCGCTTACAGACAGAACCTGATCGTCGACATAAAATCAGGGGACGAGCCAGTTTTGCTTTTTCCGATGTAAGAAGAATCATTGCAGAGGCTGCACTGGATCCGAATTTCCAGTCGGTTTGCCCACGACCCACTCAAACGGTACAAAATTCTTTTATCAAAACTCTGCTGCGCATGGTGGCTTGATGATGCGACATTCAAGAGGTGCTGAATTCTCAGGAAACTTCAGTTATAGAGTTCACCTAGGTTTATTGATTTATCTAGAATTTTCGGCTCCTCAAGCTGCGATAATAAATATAAATACAGGCGTAGATGCTACTCAAAATACATTAAACCCCTGTGAAATTGATTTATATTGGGATATATCTACAGATGGCACTAATTTCTCTGATGCAAAAATTGTTTTCCCTGGGGCATACCCTGATTATAGCTCTGGACAAACTTGCTGTGGCATGGAGACAGCCTCAAATGACCCGGCTTGGATTTCAACTCCAAGCATAGTGGCAACAAGCCCAACAACTGGTTGGGTACATATAATACCGTTTATGCTATGAATACTTTCGACCTTTCTGGTTTTGATCTTAATACTGTAAATCTAAGCGGTATTTGGCGTGTAGCTGACATTGCTAAGGGTATATACATTAATAATAACCTAGTGTCAGGAACTGTTTTTAATGGTTTTACATTTGGGACAGATCAATCTTTTAGTTTATTGTCTGGTTCCGGTTTTTTTGTTGATGGCCTTAATACAATTGAAATAAGGGGACAATCAGTCAATAATGTATGGGATGCTTTTTGGTTATCTGGTGCTATTGAAGGCGATATTCAGACTGTACCAGAACCCTCAATCTTAGCTCTCTTCGTCATAGGTCTGGGAGGTTTAGCTTTTATCCGTAGACGTAAAGCGCAATCGTGATGCCTTGTAATCTGGAATGACAGTAACTCTACCAACATTTCAGGCCTAACCCATAAAAAAGAGCCATCTCATCCGAGGTGGCTTTTTTACTTCTTGAACGGCAGCAACGGGTCGTTATGTTAATCTACACATAAGGGTCGTCAAGAGCCAATTGCTGTTGCTACTAGGAACGACCGTAATCAAACATATAGAGGGCCTCTTTGTAGAATTCACCTGGATGACCGGTAACGCCACTTCGGGGTAACTCATCAAATCCACTGAAATGTGCGATATGAACTGCCTGGCCTAACGGTATAAAGGATATTGTCGGGGTAGTCAGTCAGCGTGCCGGGCGCAGACGCAGTGAACATAAACGATATGATTTATAAAATAAGGTGATTGGCATATGACTCAGTAAGCTTGCTATGCCGGGGTCTGAGTCATTAATATCAACAAAAAGGAAGGTTATGTGAGTATTTTTCTATTAGCTGAACGGTCATTTGCTATTCGAATGACTCCGACCCCTCGCTAAGCGAAAAAAATATCCTCTCGCAAAGGCGCGAAAAAATATCAAATTAATTGAGGCACATAAAATAATCCTGCTATTCCTTTGCTGCTTTGTGAGAAAATTATTAATTATACAAAGTCAGAGGTTTTGGTGTAATCAAGGAGTAATTAGGGGGGTAATTAATGGCTTTTAATAGTAAGCTTTAATTGGTGCCAGTGTAAATAAAGCGACCGGTTATATCGGTCGCTTTATTTAGCTTACTACTAACTATTTTTTTATTGTGCTGGAGCTGGTGGAGGTGGTGGCAGAGCCATATAATTCTGATTACTCTGTCCTTGTCCTGGACCAGCATTAGAGCCTGAACCATAACCCATACGAGGAACATTACCAGAATTTGGACCAGAGTTAGAACCCCAGCCCATATTAGGCATACCAGAACGCATATTGGGCATTCCTGAACCCATATTAGGCATACTAGAACCATTTCCGAAACCTGGTCCGTTTCCATTTCCATTTCCCCAGTTCATACGTGGCATATCAAAGTTACTGCCAGGTCTATTACCATTGCCCATGTTCATACGGGGCATATTAAAATTACTGCCACCCCAGTTATTAGGGGCATTTCCCCAGTTTGGGCCGCCACCATAGTTAGGTCCACCACCATAGTTAGGGCCACCTCCAAAGTTAGGGCCGCCGCCCCAGCCACGGTTACTATTACTACTCCATGGCATCCAGTTATTATTATTGCTATTGCTACCCATGGATCCATTCCATGGTCCGTCACCAAAATTAAATGCTTCTGCATTAGTTTGTATGGCTAAAGAACCGCTCACTACCAGTGTCGTAGCTATGGCTAATTTAGAAAATATTTTCATTAGTTATACCTGTTTTAAGATGAATTAATGTTATTTATTGTTTTCAACGATATGATAATAGTAAAATAGATGATTCATGCAAAGTTTTTTATAAAATAAATTTTTATCATAAAAATATAAAGGGTATTAGAATGATAATAAAAATATCTAAAGTAGTTTATTTTACTGCTGTGTGTAGGTTGTAACTTATAAATTTCAGTCAATATATATGACATTAAAGTATAAGAAGTATAAAAGACCTATCTGCCAATATTGTCAAACGAATAGAAAATAATTAGTTAACCCTCTCTGGTCTGGCGAAAAGCGAAGTTTAATAGTTAAGTTTTGGTTTTCTCTCAGTTTTTTTATCTGTAATCTGCTCCAAACTGTGCTTTTAAAAAATATTTCTATATCCTTTGTCCAATTACACTAAAAGGATCCACCATCATGAAATATTTACTACGTAACTTGCTGCTGATTTTCGGCCTGATTTTCAGCAATCACTCACTGGCGGAGGGCTCCGGTAAGTACCTATCACCTGAAACGGTAGAGGGGACCGAATCCATTTCCCTTGAACAGGCAAAAAAAATGTATGCTGAGGGCGTTACTTTTATTGATGTGCGTAGCCCCAGGCAGTATAAAAAACGACACATAGCTGGTGCCGTTCATCTTTATATCAAGGATGCATTTACGGAACAGAACCTGTCCAAACTGGGGCCAAAAGAAACCGCATTAGTCATTTATTGCAATGGTGCGCATTGTAGCCTGAGTTACAAGGCTGCCGAAAAAGCAGTAGCCTGGGGATACACCAACATTAAATACTACCGTGATGGTTTTCGTGCGTGGCGGCTAGACGGTAACCCGCTTGAATATGTCATGCCAAAATAACTTCTCTTTCTTTGGCAGCATCCATTCACAAAAGCGGGTAGGCTTCCGGTTATCGTGGGTATTGTGCTGGTATCCCAGGTCGCCTGCTACCTCTAGTTGGTCTGCTGGTTAAATGGATACATGTGTTGATTAATCTTGCCTAGACATAATATCTAGTGCCTTTTAATAAACATTTTTCTATCATAAAACGGGAAAACTCGAGCCCCCCCATGCGGTTTATTTATTTCCTGATAATCGGCTTATGTCACTAGCCTGTTTTTTTATTTTTTAAGTTCTGTTTTCGACTCAAACCCCTTTCTAACCAGGTATTACTCGCGGCCAATAAGCACCAGCCCCTAATCAAACGGCCTTGGAGCCGGAGTGGAATCTGATGAAGGTGGCAGAAGGGGCAGGGAAAACTTAGGTTGATCACCGGTGAGAGTTTTAAGGAAAGCCACGATCTTTGAATTTTCATGATCATCCTCTTCTTTCATTTATAATATTCTTGCATACAAAGCAAGCAGCAGCACATCAAATGTCACTATCACAAGGAAATATCCTATTAATGTGTTTTTGCATTGTTGTTGTTCAGCTCGCCTTGTAACAAACGGTACGCTTTTATCCAGTTCCTGTGATCACCGGCAAATCCCTGGCGTTTGCTGTCATTTGTATTGCTGCTTAGGGTTTAGTATAAGGAATCAAAAGTCGACGTTACTTTATTTTTGAGGGAATAATTTTGTAAAGAGAGTATTTTCTTTTAACTAATATATGATATTTATATTACTTTGTTCAAAGATTTTTAACTTACTTTTACTTACAAAATATCTGTCAGGAATCAAGTAATCTGGAGTTGATTTTACAAGCCGACCTTCCAACTTAAGAAGTGAATGACTATCAGAAGCTGGAAAGTACATAATTACACTGAATCCTTTAGAAAGTAAAATTAATATTAATAGCTATAATAAGCTGATCCAGAGAATAAAGAATTAGCTGATATCAAGCATCAGTCACACTCAGGCTCTTTAATAACTTCGTATTCTGTATCGGAAATCTTGCCATCTTTATTTGCATCCACTTCGGCAAATGTTTTCTCTATGCCAGAATTTTTACCTTTCGCGAATTCCGCAGCATCTACTCCACCATCCCCATTTGCATCGATATCCGAAAAATTCGGAGCCTCTTCAGCGGCCATAACTGGAACACTCATTAAACTTAATAGACCTGTCAAAATAACAACTTTTGTTAACTTCATATTTTTCTCCAAATAAATTATACCCCTGAAATTTATATCCCATAGGCAAGATTAAAATTACCAACAACCAACCAACCGATAAACTACTTGCAGGTAACATCGAATTATAACTATCAATGCGAACATTGGTCTAATAATTGCAGCAAAAGCCATGCCAATTTATTTTAACCACTAAAACAATAACTTAACAAAATAAATTTGTTGCACCATCGTTGCAATGTTGCAATAAAATGCAACTGAAATATAGTATGCAACAGTTCAATAAAATATTTATGTCAATATAAAGGAAAGATAATGTTTAAGATAACAAGTTTGCTATTTGCAGCAATTATATTTTCGGCTACAGCCATTGCTGGAAGTGATTCTCCCCAGTTGACAAGCGATCAAGTGAGATCTTTGTTTACTGATAAAACCCAGTATTGTGACCAGATGGGGAAAGATATAACCTGCAAAACCTACAATGCAGCTGATGGACGGGTCACTCGGGTAATGGATGCCGACGGTGTTCGTCGTGATGGTAACTGGTGGGTAAGTGATACGGGTGAATATTGCCTGCGTTGGAACGGAAAGAAGAAAGCGCTGTGTTTCACCGTCTTTAGGCAGGCTGATGGTAGTTATCATTTATTGAGAAAAGGTAAGCATAAAGCAACCATTACCAAAATGCTGGATGGTAACTCAGAGAACATGTAAATACTGCTTCAGCTTTAGCCAGGAATTAAGGCTAAAACTGTTTACATAAATAAAGGTCTATCTGATTCCGCTTGAAACTCAGATATTTCAGATGTTAATAAAAATTAATTTTGCAAAAGCACTGGCATTGCAAATACGAAATACCTTTTTGTCGAGTTAATAATAAATTCTATCCAGAGAAATCGAACCTTGTGATTAAATGCATGTATAACTTTAAGGGCTTACTTATCAACGCATAAAGGGCATCATGATATTTTCAGGTTTGGTAAATTTATTGATGTCGTAGCGCATAGCACCCATTGAATGATTCATGGTCGCCATATCCTGACTCATGCGACCCATTGACTGATTCATTTCTGCCATATTGACATTCATAGTGCCGATATGACGACCCAGACCACTCATATCCTTGCTCATACCCGCCATACTGTTGGTCATAATACGCATGTCACCGGCTACCTGGGCAAAGTCATTGCCCATTTTCTGCTGACCGTCGACCATGCTTTTTGCCATCTGGTGCATATTGCCGGCCATGCCATTCATATCGCTAGCCATGCTATGAACATCTTTGGTCATTTGTACGACAGATTTAGTCATATTGGTCATATCATTGCCCATGTTGTACATAAACATTCCCATGCCAGTACCGGCAAAAATCGAAATTATTATCGCTATTAAAATGAGTATGTTTTTACCAGTATTACTGCCTTTTTTTGTTTCAGTCATACACTCCCCTTTATTGGTAGTTTTTATTTGAGTACAGTTATTCGATATTAAGACGCTGCATACGTCTCCATAGAGTGCTTCGGTCTATATTTAGAATTTGTGCCGCCAGTGTTTTATTGCCATTAGCCTGAAGCAGCGCTTTTTTAATTTTTTCAGACTCGTTAATTTCGGGTATTTTTTCCGGGGTAATATTTTGTTGGCGGTCCCGGCAATACAGGTTTATTGAATCGGGCAAACTTTCAGCTTCGACCACTCCATCAACAGCACAGATTATGCTGTGTTCTACCACATTGGCCAGTTCTCGAACATTACCTGGCCAGGGATAGTTCATAATTGGGCGCATGGCTTCGCTGGAAAACTGGATAGATTCAGGGTAACCCCTTGTTGTTAGCTGTTTCTTTAATACATTAATCAACCTGGGGATATCTCCCGGTCTATCTCTAAGTGCCGGAACCTTGAATGGGAAAACGGAAATTCGATAGTAAAGATCAGTACGAAAAGAACTTTTATCGACCAGTTCTATTAAATCCTGATTGGATGCGGTTATAACCCTGACATTCACCTGTTGAGTTATATCAGAACCCACGGCTTCAAATTTCCCATCCTGTAACACACGTAATAATTTAGATTGCAATTCCTTGGGTAACTCACTGATCTCATCAAGAAATAAGGTGCCACCATCAGCAGATTTAAAGCGTCCAACACGATCTTTAATAGCGCCAGTGAACGCCCCTTTAATATGACCGAACAGTTCAGTCTCTATCAGAGTTTCGGGGATTGCGGCACAATTTACTTCTATAAAGGGTTTATTGGCACGTTGACTTTTTTTGTGTAAACGCCTTGCCAGCTCTGTTTTACCGGTGCCAGATTCTCCCTGGAATAAAACGGAGGCATCCGTCAAGGCTACTTTATCCAACCGCTCAAGTAGCCGGAGCATGTCAGGATCTTCAGTAATGAAACAACTATCTTCCTTATTGGCGATGACAGCGCTTAATCGTTTTTCAGCTGAGATATTATGCAGGATGATCATGCGCCACTTGTCACCGCTGTCGGGCAGGTCCAGTAAGAGAGATTCAATGCGAAGCCACAAAGTTTCATTATTCATCATCAACTTTTGCTCATATTTGACCGGAATTTCACAGTAACCAGCATCTGAACTTTGCTGATCGAGCCCCGCATTGATGAGCGAATTACGCAGGTTGAAACCATTCAGACTGACCAGTGAGATTTTATCGTTATCAGGTTCCAGACAAAATATTCTATTAACCGCCTGATTATAAGTCAGCACGATTCCGCTACTGTCACAGATAATAATACCTTCGGAAATAGGCATTATTACCGGCTTAAGTAGACCAATAACATCAAAATGAGTCACCATTTTAGTATTCCTTATTAGTTCAAACTAGTGATGTAAATAATGATGCATGCAACAAATTTCTGCAACACGCAACATTTTTCGCAACTGTAATCATCTTGAGAGCCTTTATAGCATTAGGTTTTTTATTAGGCATGGCATTTGCTTACAATAATCAAGCCAGTTTTTTATCGACGGCAATCTTGCAATTATCAATGCAATCGATATGAAAACTGTTTACTCTATTGAATGCCCTTAATCATAATAAAAGTAGATGGGCAAAAATTACTGATTAAGGCTACTGTGATGATGGGTAGTTAAATTAGGATATAAAATTTTAGCAATTTATTAATTAACAATAATTAGAACTATATCTTGAAGGAGTTTACATAATGATTAAAAATATTTTTTTATCCAGCATGCTTTTGCTGATGCTGGGACAGTCTACAGCTTTTGCTGCTGGTGGAGGTTCAACAGCCTCAGCTAGCAAATCCAGTTTAAGCCATACAGCTGCTGAACTGGGACCTTCCTACTCGAAGGAAGAAATGCCTTATGCCCCCTCTTTCATTACAGTTAAAACCGATGGGCATAAAGAATTAACCCCAGAGTTATGGACAGACCCTGAAATCTGCGCACAATGTCATCCACGCCAATTTGAAGGCTGGAATGGTTCGATGCATTCCAATGCGTTTAATGATCCGGTTTTTCAGGCTTTATGGGCAATTGGTGAAAAAGAGACCGGTGGCAAACTTATCAATCACTGTGGTGCCTGCCACTCTCCAATTGGTGTAGCCACAGGCACGATTAAGTTCAACCCTGACGAAGGCTTGCATGGTAAATTTACCGCACCTCCGATTGCAGCCAAAGGTATCAGTTGTGATGTGTGCCACACAATTTCCGGGACTAACTTAAACAAAACCAAAGTCATGGAGCATGGCAACTCTTCGATTATTATGGAGCCGGGCAATGTGAAGCGGGCAAACTTAAAAGATGCCGTATCACCTTTTCATGAGACCGAGTCCTCTCCCATCCATCAAAGTTCCGAGTTTTGTGGCAACTGCCATAACATCTTCCACCCGGATAATAACTTCCCGGTTGAACACACTTACGACGAATGGAAATATTCTATTTATGCACAAAATGACATTCAATGCATGGATTGCCACATGGTTCCTGTGGATACCGCCAATCGTGTTGCCGATGAGCTGAAACGGCCAAAAGACCTTAAAAACACTGGCTTAGGTGGTTTTGCAGGCATTGGTGGCCCTTATCGTGATATCGTTCATGATCATGCATTTGTCGGTGGTAACGCCGTTGTCACAGAAGTCATGAACGGCGAAAAAACGGGTAGCTCCGAAGAGGCCATTAAGCGCTTAAAGTCGGTTGCTTCACTGGAAATGAGCATTCAGCCACAGGATGGTATGCTACATCAGTTGACCGTTCGCGTTAACAATAACCGTGCCGGGCATAATCTACCCACCAGCTTGACCGAAACGCGTCAAATCTGGCTGGAAGTTCTGGTGTTAGGTGAAAAGGGACAGGTATTGCTGCGTAATGGTTCTTTAGATGAGCATAACGAAGTGCCGAAAGGTACAGTGATTTTCAATTCTGAAGCTGTGGATACAAATGGCAAGCATACGGAGAAACCCTGGGAAGTGACCCGCTTTCTGCGCAGTAACACCATTCCACCCAAAGGCTTTAAGGAAGCTAACTATGCCTTTAATCTGCCCAAAGACAGCAAAACCATCAAGGTGATTTCCAAGTTACATTACCGGTCATTTTCACAAGGTCTTGCAGATATTTTGCTGGGTAAAGATGCTATACATGTCCCTTCAGTGAATATGGTTACTAACGAGCACAGCTATGTTGTCAGTAATGGGCAGGTCAAAACTGCATCCATTGATGCCAGTCACCACTAATACAGGAGAGCAATAAAATGAAATACTTAAAATATGCAGTAATAGCAAGTCTTCTGATTGGCACTGTGCAGGCGTCTGGTCCAATGGGTATGATGCCGGATCCCATGAAAATGGGTATGCCTGACCCGATGAATATGATGCATGATTTAATGAATCGTACCTTCGATGTCAATGATGCCGACTCACAGCGCATGATGGATGAAGCGATGAAGATGGCTGAACAGGGCAATGTCATGGAATTTCCCTGGACAAGATATGCGATTGCTTACGTAAATAGTGGAGATCCTGTTGTTGGAGCTAAAACACATAAAAAGCTTAAATGTCATAAATGTCATGGTGATGAAGGAATAGGTGACGATGATGATAGCCCGAGTGTGGCAGGTCAGATATCCGCTTATACCTTTAAGCAGTTATATGATTACAAGGTGGGTTTGCGTAAAGATAAAGATATGCAGAAAAAAGTAAGAAAGATGACGGCCAAACAAATGGCTGATGTTTCTGCCTATTATGCTTCTCTGCAACGTGAAGATAAAAGTGAATCTGAGACCATTCCACATTTAGCAAAAAATGGAGATCGCTCACGCTTTCTGTTTGCCTGTGAAAAATGCCACAACGAAAAAGCGATGAAGCGTGGACTGCAGACTCCAATCATTGAAGGACAGAAGATTGGGTATATGACCGATACCATGATTGCATTTAAAGAAGGTGATCGTGATAATGACCATTACAATGTGATGGGGAAAATTTCGGGTAAATTAACCGATGAAGAAATTGAAGCATTGGCTGAATACTATGCGGCCGCACCTGAAGATGACGAAGACGATGACGATGATGAGGACGAAGACGAAGATGAAGATGAGGATAAAGAAAGTTAAGTTCAGTCTTCTATTTTCATAGTTTTAAAGTGGCCCTGTTTTGCCACTCAGTAGTTATAAAACTCTAGTGGGGCCTGACACAATTTTATTCATTCGATTGTGCCAGGCTATTTTTTTTAAGATACTAAATTCCAGTAGTAATTTCTGATTTGCCACAGTAATAGATTTTAAAGTTAACATGGCTAGTTTATGTTTCAATTTATTGCTTGTTAATTTGTATACAGGGTGTTTCGATAACAACTTGTTGGCAATTATTAGCAGGACTTTCTGAATGATTGGCATAAGATTTTCTGAAACATGCTGAATTTTTAAAATACTAATTTCAGGGTTATTCAGGAAAATCTCACCCAGGTCTGGATTGTAACTAAGTGTGCCTGTTATTTTTCCCATACCGAAAGCTTTTATCCCACCCGGCATTAATACATCAAGATGACAAAAAATACCTATTAGATTATTTCCACCAGTTAAGTCAATAACAGGATATGAAAGGATGACAGTCACCAGGTATATATTTTTTTCTAAGGGCATCATTTCAGATATCCTTGACTGAAGTTTTTTCTCAGATATTTTTAAGGTATAGCTTAGTGTCATTGTTAGTTTTAAACGACTCAGTAAATTTTTGATTCAACTGGGATTTTTAAGGATTATGGGATTGGTAGCTGACGCAACCTATTGCAGCATAACAAAGATATGTTGAAAAGATTAAACCTATATTTCATATAAAAGGCAGGATTTTAATTTGGATATTCAATTTCTTCAGCAAATAAAAGAATTTATACAATTTAAGTTTTTTATTGCTGAAGATGTTCTGACGGTTTTTTATGTCATCTGTGCAATTCTAATTCCCTTTGCATCCTGGTATTTCCTTTTGTGGGTCATTCGCCGTTACGCCGTGGTCATACAATTCTATAAAGATAGTAGCTATTCCATTATTTTTTCTTTTATTATGTGGATCGTGCGCAAGATAAAGTTTTTCAAAAATAAAATAGATGAAAAGATCACATGGCAATCACTGACTCTGACCCAAAAATTAAAATTTATTCTTCTGTTTATTATGCTTGTCGGAATGTCTGAGCTTTTCTTGCGGTTAATTTTTGAATATTTAATAGCCTATATGCAAATGCATGAATATCTGAAACCGATTGCTATCTCATAAAACCTGTAAAGTGGAAAATCCGTTCTCAAAGAAGTCTCTATACCACCGTTATGGCTGATTTTAAAAATAAACTGATCAGGATCGAACATAATCCTACCCGGTGTTCAGAATGCTCGGTGCGGCGCCTCTCGCTTTTTCATGGGGTGTCAGAAGAAGAGCTGGCCTGGACAGCCGAGTACCGGGAGCACCAGAGTACCGTTCAGGCGCGTAAAGAAATTTATCGGGAAGGTCAGCTGAATGAATGTATGTATACCGTTTATAATGGCTGGTTAGCGACCTATAAAACGCTGGAAAATGGTCGTCGCCAGATTCTGAGAATTGCATTGCCTGGCGATATGCTCGGTTTTCAGCCCAATCTTGAGGCGCCCATGACGCATACAGCAATGAGCGTGACGGATGCGGTTCTGTGCGCATTTCCAGTCCCTGATATGCAAGAATTGTTACGCAAAAACCTGAGTGTTGCCAAGCGTCTGCAGGAAATGAATGCGCGTGATATGAACATCTGTCATAGTCGACTGTTAACCATCGGGCAGCATTCAGCGACTGAAAGAATCGCCTTTTTATGCGCGGAGCTGTTTTTTCGTATCAAGTTGATTTATAACGAAAAGGAAAAAAATGAAATTTTTTTCCCATTGTCACAGGAGGATATCGGAGATGCTACCGGTCTCACCAAGATCCACGTTAATCGGACCTTGAAAACCATGCGAGAAAAGGGCCTGCTCGAAATTTCATCCAGGAGACTGAAAGTCCTGGACCCTCAGGCGCTTTGTGAATTGGGTAATTTCGATCCCGCTATGATTCAAACCTACAGGCTTTACTAATGTCCAAAAGTATAAGAAACATATAGGCCTGTCTGCTAATATCAATCCGCAATATTTAATCCAGAATCTAACCTTTCCCCCGTTATCTACTTTAATTCCTGAAGAATTCATTTACCGTTTGTCAAGCGAGTTGACCATTTTCCATTAAAAGTCGCCAACAGAACATAGCGGTGCTCCGCTGCACCATCTATTTGAGGCAACACCGTAAATCATGAAACATTCAAAAAGTTGTCAGTAAAACAAGTTAGCTGGTAGGGGCTCTCCTGTTTCGGATAGCGTATAAGGTGTTGAAGGTAACAATCCTTTATTTTCAAGATAAACAGAATTTTACTGATCACCTATTGATCCTCGTATGACATTTAAATCAGGAATATTTAATTTACCGACTTTGACTCCTACTTACAGATACCTAAAACTTATCAAGAATGACCACTATGGGTGAAAGCTGCCTTTTACAATTGAATGAATGTAATTCTCAGAATGACTTCTTTGTCCATGTCAGGGACTAAGTTGAAATATTGCAGATTTTACTGAATTTACAATTAAAAAATCTTTCCAAGGCCCCAGTGACCGGTATGGAGAAACCAGAAAGCTCTTATTGCTCCCTGAAACCAATATATCATTACAGTACAGATAAGAAGCCATTCGATACTTCTTATTTTTACCCAGGCATTTAAGTACGGAGTATTCATTTAACTTGATGATCTACCCCGACGGCGATACAAGTCGTTGTTTACAATAGTAAATACCTTCAAAGTGCCATAACTTACCAATCCATATTCTCCCCCCCATTCATCACCTCAATTGAAAAAAGACAGTCGAGGTAATATTAAAATTTAACTTATCTCTGACCCCAGTGATTTCTCAGGTACTTTTTATTATGATTTCACTGTGTTAGTTTTTTTGAGCAGACTCGATTTATATCAGCGCTGGACGCCGGAGACTTGAAATTGAGCTAAACACGCTGTACTAATAGCATTTCACTGGTACTACCTTCAACGCCTATTTCAACAAGAAAATTGATCCGAAAAAACTGTAATAGAACATTTCTACTGCTTACATTCAGCAAACATATCCTAGATCAAGAACGCGAACAAAATCCATCCATATTTCTTTTTCGTGGCTATACTATTAACTAACCTCAATTACCTCCCTGACACAGATTATTCCTGCGCCGGAGGATAATAAACCAGGCATAATTTATGGATATAAAAATATTATGTACGATAAACAGAAAGATCATGGCTTGCTGGTCATCAGTGCCGGTACCGGCATCAATCTTGCTTTGGGTGTACTGTATACTTGGAGTATCTTCAAAGGTGCAATTCGGGAATCCATTCAATCCGGCGCGGTGGATGGTTTTAACTGGGACCTAACTTCGCTGAATGATCCCTATGCAGTCTGCTGTCTTGTATTCGCATGTACCATGGTGCTGGCGGGCAACATACAAGACCGCTTTGGTCCACGTATCACCGCGTTCATCGGTGGCCTGCTGGTCGGCCTCGGTTTTCTTTGGATATCGACGACTACTGCATATTGGGGCTGGATACTGGGCTTCGGTGTACTGGTCGGGGCAGGTATCGCATTTGGTTACTCAGCGGCCACTCCCGCTGCTCTGAAATGGTTTTCACCCTCCAAAACAGGTAAGATTGCTGGCATAGTGGTGTCTGGCTTTGGTCTAGCATCAGTGTATATCGCTCCACTGGCTACATGGCTACTGGCCATGTGGGGTTTACAGGATGCCATGCTGGCCTTTGGGCTCGGTTTTTTTGTACTGGTCAGCCTTTTATCCACGATGCTGTTAACACCACCTGAGGACTATACGCCCAAGGACTTCGTTGACCGCCGTCACCCTGGCGAACATAACCTTGAACGACGCGATGATTTTATTGATGTTTCCGCTTCACCCTCTGAAATAGTTAAGATGCCCAGCTTCTGGCTGACCTGGCTGCTTTATTTTATTGGCGCTGGCGCAGGACTGATGGTAATCAGCAGTATCGCTGGGCTGGCCAAAAGCAGCCTCGGCGAACAGGCTTTCCTTGCGGTGGCTATACTGGCCATAGGCAATGCAGGTGGACGCATTATAGCCGGCATCGCATCGGACCATTACGGCCGTTATGCAACCTTGACAGCACTGTTGTTTTTACAGGCGTTATTGATGTTCACCGCGGCGGCGGTGATTGGAGGGCAATCCGATAGCGCACTGATCCTGGTATTACTGACGACCTTCATCGGTTTTAACTATGGTTCCAACCTGGCGTTATTTCCCGCCATCTGCAAGGACTTGTGGGGCATCGAACATTTTGGTATGAATTACGGCATCCTGTTCACCGCCTGGGGCATAGGCGGTTTCGTTATGAGCCGCACATCCGAAGTACTGCGGGTGCAGAGTGGATCATTTACTGGCTCTTTCATTATCGCCGGCATTTTGCTGATAGCAGGCGCATCACTAACCCTGTTCCTGCATTTTCACCCGATTAAACGCAGACGCCGTAAAATCCGTAAGGAAGAGAAACAAATGATGAAAGATTCAAATCTGAAAATAGCCTGAAGTAGGGTAACCGGAATCGGGTGTTGAGAAAACTCTGTACCATCTGATTATAACGACCATGCAATACAATGCAGATTATTGTCAGCTGGTATAAACCCGGTTTCTACTCGATTCCTTAGCTACATATAAATCAATAGGATCAGATTCTATTGATTCCATGTGTTCTCTATATTTCGTTAATATGTAAACGTCTGAGCAATCCAGATATTACACCTACCATTCAGATCTGTGGATATCTGTGAAAGGAAACCTATTAGGAACAGCTCCTGTGTGTTGCCTAGAACCAATTTTCTATTCTAGTTGCAACGGCCGCTAAGTCCACAGGCTAATGGAATGGTAATCACCCAAAATCATAACCTCTCACGAATGACCGTATTAAATAGCCTCCATCTAATCAGTTGGCGAACACGAACTGCATTCTTTCTACGGGTTTACATTGTGCCGAAGTTTCTGCCGGACTTAGGATGAACCTATTTACGACCTGAATTGTAGTTTTGCTTTACTGCAGCATCATAATGCGATCGCTACTCCATATTACTGAGGTTCCAGAGTAAATGAATCAGTATCACTCTCCTTCCCTTTTGTTCTTTTTGAAGTATCATTCAAAACGATTATGTCTGAGCGATTTTTAGACGTCTGTAGAAATCTTTTTGAGGCTGCCGCTAATAATTCGGACATAGCCACCAACCCACCCAGTAAAATAAAGACTATTTAGCGAATACTCTACCACCTCAAAATGAAACTGATTATTGCAGAGAAGCCCTCACTAGGAAGAACTATCGCCGATGCTTTGGGAGGTGGCCGCAAAGGGAATGGATGCATTCACTGTGACAACTGGACCATTACCTGGGCCTTCGGACATATGTATGAACAGGCAATGCCGGATAGCTATCTTGCAGAAAACGTACCCACCACCCAGAAAGGGACTAAGGTGTGGCGACTTGAGGATCTTCCCATCATCCCAAAACGGTGGATACTGAATCCCAGAGGTGATGCTAAACAACAATTGACTATTATTGCTGGATTACTCAAGAACGCCACTGAAGTTACAAATGCCGGTGACCCAGACCGTGAAGGACAGTTATTGATTGATGAAATATTATTAGAGATGGGATGGAATGGTCCTACACAACGTGTGTGGCTGCAGGATCTCACCCAAAATGGTATACGCAGAGCCTTTAAACAGATTCGTTCCAACAAGGATTACAAAGGACTCTACGAAGCAGCTGTGAGCCGTTCCCGTTGCGACTGGTTGTTGGGCATGAATGTGACTCGTGCCTTCACACTGTGCTACCAGAAGGCGGGTGGAGACGGGGTGATCAGCGTTGGTCGTGTGCAAACTCCAACACTTAACCTGATTGTTGAACGAGACCGGCAGATTGAGAATTTTGTCCCCCTTCCTTACTACACTATCAAGACGCTGTTTGACCATGAGAATGGAATTATTACTACCCAGTGGGTCCCCTCTGAGGATGACTCCGATCCTGACGGACGCTGTTTGAAGAAATCGGTTGCCGAACAGGTCTGTGCAAAGATAAATGGACAGTCTGGAACCATCCGCAGCGCATCACGTAAGAAGAAACGTGAGAGCGCCCCCCTGCCCTTTTCTCTCTCTGCCCTGCAGACGATTGCAAACTCACGATGGGGGTATGGAGCCCAGCAAGTTCTGGATGCTGCACAGAAACTCTATGAAGAGCACAAACTAACCACCTATCCACGTACCGATTGCGGTTTCCTGGCATCTGGACAACATGCCGATGCTAATAACATCCTGAATGCGATTGGCGAAGCTAATCCTCAACTGGTGAAGCATGTTGATCCTTCCCGAAAATCGAAGGCTTTTAACGATAGCAAGGTCACTGCACACACCGGCATTATTCCCACCGCTAAGCGACCGGATGTTTCCAGACTCTCAACAATAGAGCGCAACCTGTATGGTCTCATTGCCCGTCACTATGTCGCTCAATTTCTGCCCGACCATGAGTA
>Ga0233441_1001697_pt1 | contig 18333 bp, 18 predicted proteins | sample SI_123_September_4_FD_182781 | JGI IMG/M metagenome (GOLD analysis project Ga0233441, IMG submission 182781) | Seawater microbial communities from Saanich Inlet, British Columbia, Canada - SI_123_September2016_135_MG | ecosystem: Environmental > Aquatic > Marine > Inlet | place: Canada: British...
AGAATGCTGAAAATTCCTTGTTTAATCTTGCTACTGTTGAGGCAGAGGACCCAGTAAAAACACTTAAAAGTTTTGGCAATGAAGACAAGGATCTTCATAATACTTTCATTAGTGCTATGTATCAGAGGTTTTGGGGTGATAAAATTTGCAGACTACATGGTGAAAACCTAACTGTAGCAACAATCCAAAGGCGAGTGGCTAGCCTTAGCAGTATATTCAATCTCACCAAAAGCACCAACCCTACAAAAGAACCCGTGGTTATTCTAACCTTTAAAAAGCTTAGAAGAAAATTTGGTAAACCTCAAAAACAAGCAACACCTCTAACTTATGATATTCTAACCAAACTCAAAGATGTTTGTTCTGACGATATTGCCGGCCTCAGAAACAAACTGCTTTTACAACTCGGCTATGAAACCATGCGCCGTCGCTCAGAAATATGTCAATTTAAATTTGAAGACTTGCAGCATCTCGGTAATCATAAACATGCACTTCTGCTTAGACACTCTAAAACTGATCAGTACAGCCAAGGGAAAATAATTCCAATATCTAAAGAGTTATCTGAGATGATCTCAAGCTGGTCACTAGCAATTGATCAAGATAGTGGCTACATTCTTAGAAGCTTCAAACGGAATCTATCTACTAACCCATCACTTACGCCTGCATCAATTAACCATATTTTAAAAAATCTTCAAAAGAAAGCTGGCCTAAATCAAATTGGAGAACTATCAGGCCACTCATTTAGAGTTGGCGCTGCACTTGATTTATTAGACAAAAATATTCCGCTTGAGAAAATCATGCTTAGAGGTGGCTGGAAATCAGAAACTAGTGCAATGAGATATCTTCAAAGTTGGAATGATAGCAACTGGTTGATTATTAATTGACTACAGAAAAACCAATAGCCTAATTTAGCATTATTGCCATCTTGATTAGTGACTCACACCGTCGCGTTTCATAACCTTTAAGAAAGTCATCCACAATATTTTCATATCAAACCAAAATGATTGACGATTTAGATACTCTAAATCCAGTGCGACTTTATCAGGAATTGAAAGCTCATCTCGTCCGTTCACTTGCGCCCAGCCTGTAATGCCAGGTGGTAATTTATCCACACCTTTCTCGGTACGTAAAGTAATCAAATCATCTTGATTATAAAGTGCAGGACGCGGCCCTACAAAGCTCATATCGCCTTTTAAAACTGAGAATAATTGAGGTAATTCATCCAAGCTAGAGCGGCGTAAAAAACCGCCAATAGGGGATAAATGAATATCTGGATTATCTAATAAATGTGTTGCTACAGCAGGAGTATCTATCAACATTGATCTAAACTTTGGCATTTTAAAAATTTTATTATTTCTTCCAACACGATCAGACCAATATAGTGACGGGCCTTTTGAGGTAGTAATAACTAAAACTGCTATTAATAAAAGCGAAATGAGCAACACCAAAAACAGGGAAATTGCCAATATTAAATCAAATATTCTTTTCATTCTTTATAATTTTACACAACTGTTCATCCATTGTTGTAACAGGATGCCAATCTAATAAATCTCTCGCCTTACTACTATCAACAACAAGTGAAGAAAACAAGCGTACCGCATCAGCCTCTTTACCTAATAATTTTGCCACGAAAGCCATCCAACTTACGGGAATGGGAAGCAATAATGCTTTTTTATTGAATGCTTTAGCAATTTTTTTTAATAGTTGTGTTGTCGAAAGATTGTCATCATCAGAAATCAGAAAAATTTCATTAGCAGATTTCGGATGTAGAGAGCAAATAATAATAAAGTTTACTAAGTTATCAATGGCTATTAACGATCTAGCATTATTCACAACACCTAACGGCAAAGGAAGTATGAATTTAGCTCCCGCCCATCGAATCAATCTACCGAAGTTACCAGGGGTATTGTTTCCATATACCAATGGCGGGCGAATAATAACCACTTCTAAATTGCTATTTTTAGCCAAATTTAACAAGCCCTGCTCTGCCTCATATTTACTAATTGCATACGGTTCTTGAGGATTAGGAGTGTCAATTTCCAAAAATGGTTGATCATTTTGATTACCATTCACCCTAATTGAACTTAAAAATATAAATTTTTTAACTTTAGCTGTTGCAGCCTCTTTTGCCAAATTAAGTGTTAATTCAGTATTAATTTTACGAAATTCATCTAAAACCGATGCTTTAGCTTTATCAATTACATGCGCCTTTCCCGCCAAATGAATGATGCAATCAACTTCAAAAAGACTAGCAGAAAAATCAGGATTACTTTCAAAATCCCCCACTACAAACTGTTTAACTTCATCAGGAAACTGGCTAGTTTTTTGACGAACGGCAATTGATATATTAAAGTTTTGCTGTATAAGCTCTGCAATCAAAGCCTTGCCAATAAAACCCGTTGCACCTGTCAATAACACTTTCATTAAAATATTTGAAAGATTATCATAAATAATAAGAATATAGCGTCTCTTGGTCTGCGTCTTAAATTCCAAAAGTTTTTTATTAAAAAAAGTATTTTTAAAGAAATATTCTGTTCAGAGCTTCCGTCCAATAAATAAATTATTTTTTGAACCTCGTTGCGATACCATTTTATTTTAATTTTATTAAAACGAATTAAATATGCCTTTAAACCAGAATTCAATCCAACTTGATTGTGATCATGCTGACGATAGCGCATTAAAGGTTTATCGTCTATCTTCCACCTCATACCCTGAGAACGAAAATAAGCATAAATCATCCAATCATGTAATTCTACTAAATTAATATACTCCCAATTCCTAATAAGAAATTTTTTAAATTTTTGTGCGGACTGTTGTTTCAATACATAAGTGCAGCCTGGGCCGGCTGCTTCAAAAAAATAATCAAATTTCTTCTGGGGAAAGGATTTTTTTACTAATTTTTTTCGTCCATTACTCCAAAAAGCAATTACATCACTAGAGTATCCATCTAAATTATATTTTTCAATCGTTCCAATTGCATGGTGTAACTTGCCACTATCCCAAATATCATCTTGATCTGAAAAGGCAATATAATCAAAATATGAAAAATCAACGTCACGAATTAAGCGAAAGAAGTTTTTTGCCGCCCCTCCAAACCTAGCTCCATATGGCAATACTTTAATATTAGCCCTTCCTTTTGCAAAGCTCTGACACCAGTCGTATGTTTGATCATTTGATAGATCGATACTTATAAAGATTTCGATCGAAGTATTTTTCTGGGACAAAATAGATACGACTTGCTCCTCAATCCATTTTATTCCATTGTAGGCAGATAATAAAATTGCGACCGATGGATACTTATTTACCACTAAAAGTCACCCCTGGAAGCCATGCTAGTTGTTTGATATTTTGGCGCTAATTTTTTCTTCACTTTTACCAGCTTAAAAATATGATTAGGCGGATCTGCAGTCAAATCATCAACAGTAAGATACTGCTCAGAAAGTAAAGATTTAATTGCCTCTATTTTTTGCTTATACCTTTCTTTTAACTTATCTTGCCGCTCTTTTCTTTGCTTAATAATGACTTCCAAATTATAGAAAAACTTTTGCAATTCATCTATATAAAAATCTTTAACAAGAGGTTTTAAGCTATTTCTATTAGTTACTAATTTTAAAAAAATATTCATTATTTGTTATTATAATTAAGCGAGTTAAACTACTTCACTCTTTTTTTTCTAACAGAATATTAAATAATTCATTCCAATTTCTTGAAAATGGTATTGCAGGTTTTACGATAATATTTCCATCAAATGATATATTTTTATCTATAAAATTTTCTATATATTTACATAAAATTTTTGAATCTTTTGGATTGAAAAATTTCACTTTATCATAATAACCAACAGCTTCATGAGCATAGTCTAAATCTGCTAATAACATTGATTTTTCAAAATTCTTAAATTCAGATATTGGAAGCCCCCAAGTTTCCAGCTTAGATGGGAAAATCAAACAATCTGATAGTGAATATAGTTCAAAAACCCTCTCTCTACTTTGTAAACCTATAAATTTTATATTCTTATTTTTAGCATATTTTTCAATTATTTTTTTTGAATACTTATTTTCAGATCCATCTATAGTTAATATTACTTCGAAAGTATCATTATATTTTGGATTTATATTTTCTATTGCCTCACATATAATTTCAAAATTTTTAAATACTCTTGGAAACGAGGGATAAAAAAAAACAGTTCTAGCGTTTTCATTTTGCATGTTTTTATTAAAATTATTCTCGTTTAGAACGGGATAAGCTACTATACATTTTTTTATATTATATAATTTTTTAAACCTTTCTCTCATCCAGTTTTGTTGAACAATTACATAATCATTACTTTTAATATTTATCATATAAATATATTTATAGAGTAGACTAAAAAATGAAAACTTCTTATCTAAAAAAAACTCCTCTAGGTTTGTATTATAAAATGGTGCTGGATTATGACAATACACAGCTTTTATATTTGACTTAATTCGTGGACTCATGTCATGCAACGAAAGCCATAAGTTTGGCCGTAACTTTTTCGATAATTTATAAAAATAATAGTATTCATAATAAAATCTATATACATATGAAGAAATAGATTTTGGAAATTCAATAAATTCAATTTTATTTGTTTTAACTAATAATTTTTTACTATGAACTAATGCAATAATTTTATATTCTGAAGATAATTGTTTATCTAAAAATTTTAGACAGTCATCTAGTATTGTCAATGGGCCGCCGCTTCTAAAATTTACTGCAGATACTATAATAATTTTTTTCATACACCCTCCCATCTATTACTTAAAAAACTATACTCTTTTATCACTTTAGCTGGAGAACCCACTGCAATACAATATGGTGGTATATCTTTTGTTACTACTGACATAGTACCTATAATAGAACCCTTACCTATGGTGACACCTGGTAAAATCGAAACAGTTTCCCCTATCCAAACATTATCCTGAATAGATACAGCTTTACTATACAGTGTTCGCTTTGATGGAAAAATATTTGGATTTTCCTGATTATCTTTACTATAGTCGCCATGATTATGATCAGTTATAAATACTTTACTTGCGATCAAGACATTATTGCCTATTGTTATACTATCTATAGCGCCAATATGAACATAATCGTTTAATTGGACATTTTTACCGATAGATATAACTGTTTTATTTATTATAGGGAGGGCATCAAGTCTACATCCTACTCCTGTAGTCAAGCCCTTTCCTAGGTTTATATTTTTTTTTCCTCTAATATAAAAAGGTCTTCTTATGAGTCTTGATTTATTATAAAATAACATTGTTAATAATTTATTAAAACCTAAACTAAATAAACTAAATAAACTATATTTTGCTAACATTGGATTTCCTTTTTAAAAATAAATATAGCATAAAAAAGAACCACATTTCTGATGGAAAGTAGTGCCCTTCTCTTAATAGCTTAAGCATTATATATATTAATAATCCCTTTGATATTGCTTCACTCTTAAAACCTAAACCAACTCCATTTCTTATTATAAATGATGATAATAATATTATACCAAACATGCCGCTTTCTACTAATAGCCTCAAAAATAAAGAATTAGCATCTTTCGAGTTTATACCATAAGCTACATTTGAAGCCCCCCCCCCATCTATCTTATAAAAATATTCTTGATATGCTAATATATATGAGCCTAGGCCGCTACCAAATATTGGATAGCTCATAAAACTGTTGTAACTTATATATGCGTTTGATAATAATACAGTCGTACTTAAATTTGCTCCTTTTAAATCCATAGTATATAGCGCCATAAGAGTGTCATCAACTCTCATACCTACATCAGAATTGGTAGTGTACATAATAAATCCAACCAAAATAACTGCTAAAAGCGTTTGAAAGATTTTAAATATACTTTTTTTACCTATAAAAAATATAGTCAACAATAGTCCAATAAAAGCAACTGCTGAACCACTCAATATAATTGAAAGCAAAAGAATGGCTGTTTCTTTTTTATAACTTTTGTAATTTATATAGTTCCATAATGAAAAATAAAAAGCAGGCAATACTACTGCAGCATAATGTGCCGGCTCAAGCATGATACTATCCAGCCCAGCTACTTCTCCATGATAAATAACATCGATAAGATAAAGAGTAAGCCCTAGAGATGCAATCCAAAATGAGGTTTTTACATATATGTCAAATACATAAAAATTATCATCTAAATAACGAAAAAAATTATAATAATAGCTTGCAATGATTGTTATACCTAAAAACTGCAACGAAAATAAATACCATTGATTTATACCTAATAGTATATTAAAAAAATTGAGAGTAAAGATAATGCCTAATATTAATAAAAATACTTTGTTAAAATAATACAATCCGTAATAAATTAATAATCCACTGTTTAAAATAATAATAATATAAAAAAACTTAATGTCTATTATATTATGAATTAATAGTTTTTCTGTAAAAAGACTGAAAATAGATGAATAGATTAAATATTTTTTAAACATTAATTAATTAATTTTTTAATATAAAACTTTATATAAGATATTAGATAGTCATATATACAGACTATTAAACCCACCTTAGCTATGTTGTGCTTTATTTTTAATGTTTCTAGAAAAGCAACATGTATCATTTTATTACTTATACCTCCATCTCGCATAGAAGCGGTTATTTTATTTAAGTACGCACATTTCAATCCTTCCTTTGGCCTAAGAAGCATTTCGTAATCACCAGCAACCTTATACACTGTATTATAAAGACCATATTTATTATATAAATTTCTACTATGCAAAGAGCCTACATGCGCTACACTCATGTAATGTTTAAAATCTTTCCATTTCCATTCAATACCTATTGTATTTATAATATTTGAATTATTATCAACAAGCTCAACTTTTGAAGATATATACTCAATGTCTACCTCTCGTAGTAATAAATTAATATAGTCTGATATCGCATTTTCATGATATACATCGTCAGCTCCAAGAAATCCAATCCAATCTCCAGTAGCAAGGCTTAAACCCTTATTCCAAGCATCATAAATACCATCGTCTCTTTCACTTAACCAGTAATCAACTTTATCTTCGTAATTTTTAATAATACTAATAGTTTCATCAGTAGAGTTACCATCAATGATAATATATTCCATATTGTCATAAGTTTGATTAATCACACTCTGTATAGTTTCTTCAAGATATTTTTCACCATTAAAAACAACAGTGACTATTGATATAAGAGGTTTGCCATCATAAGACTGTTTAGAATAGCCTCTTGTTCGAAGGCCGCCCTCACCTTTTCGCTCTTCACCTACTGGTAAGAATATAACTGACTTAATGTTATATTCGAGTTGCTCGGGTTGATTGACCTCATTCACAATAGCAACTGGACTCTCTCGTACTAACAGCCTTGTGGTACTATATTTTTTATCTACACATTTTGAATTATTCACAACCCTTGTATACTCATTGACTAAAAAAATACTATCAAATTCATGCACTTTTACCAGATATTAGCACTAACAACGGAAAAATATTGCATCGATTTGCAAGGTACGACCATCAACTGGGTCGGTAAAACCTTTTTGTATCGCCCAAAGTGTAAAACCTTCCGCCTCAAAACGCTCTATCATATCTTTCCACAAACGCTGCCCCTCATATAAAGGAACAAGGGATAGCTCACACAATACACCTTGCGCTTGCGCTAATGTTTCAGTAGCCCCATTCAACACTTGCCATTCATACCCCTGGGTGTCAATTTTTATAAAGTACTTTTTTGAACTTTTTAAATACTGACTAGCAACTGTATCAAGTTGAATAATTGGCACCTTCACTTTCCCTACATAAGCTGAATTTTCAGCAGCCATCGAATGTGCCGGGAGCATGGGTAAAATCGAAGATGAAACAGAATTCCCTGCGATATTAATCTCGATTTCATTATTAATATCACCTATCGCACTTTGCATATGAACATACCACTTTTGATCATGAGAAGCTGAGACTATTAAGCTCTGATAAGCATCTGGCAAAGGTTCAAAACTAACAATATCACCCTTGTAGCCAGCAGATCGCAATCCGGAGGCAAACTGACCAGTATTCGCACCGATATCAAATACTAGCTCTATACCAAAGTGATTAAGCCCATTAAGGAGTTGAAATTCAGGGTTTATTGGTGAGTTAATACGATACAAATCATAACCAGTCTTATTAATTATTTTTTTAACAATATTCTTAAGTTTCATAAAATCCTTTTACTCATATTAATTATAATTTAGATACATTTATTAACTATCCAGGCCTCTGTGATTATTTTTTTTAAAAATTTCTCACATAGAGTTCATCTTAAAAGATGCTTGACTTTTCTGGCTCAATTGCATATCTTTTTAGTGCGTATCCATATCCAATAACTTCTTATAGTCATTTACACTAGTAAACAACTCGTCAATAGATTTATTCACATTTAGCATTCATTACAAATGATTATCATTAGTCAAACCTTTTTTCATTTTTTATCATATACTCGGCTTTATAGGTCATTGTATGCCTATGGAAGCCTAATATATTAAAAAAATTTATTTAAAAAAAATCTGGGGTGACTTTAAAACTATTAATAACTATATTATTTTAGCAACTAATAAAAACTTAAATCCAACAATCTCTACAATGTTGAAATTTTTTTAAAACAATTGTCAAAGTTTTTTCTGGATTACTTTCAGAAAGCCCATCTAATCGATGCGTTCCTTTATCTATAAGAGACTGCCGTAGATTTCCATCCTTCATTAAACATGCTAGATGATCGGCCATACTGCGCGGATCCTGTAAATTCATTAATAAAGCTGCCTTACCCACCTGGTCACGTAGACCTGGTAAATCAGAATATAGCACTGGAACCCCCAACCTAAAAGCTTCCAAAGGTGGAAGATTAGTAGGGCCAAAATAAGTAGGCATAACCAAAGCAATAGATTGCCTGTAAAGATATGGCATTTCATAATCAGGCACAAAACCTGCAAATCTAACTCTATTCAACAAACCCAAATCTTTGGAATATTTTTTCACGTGGCATATATTTCCTTGATCACCGCCTGAAAAAATTACTCCAATAACTATGCCATAGACTAGCTCTAACTCTTTAATCCCATTAAGTAAATAGATGTGATTTTTGTGAGACCAAAACTGTGCCGGATAGAATACATAGTCTACTTTTAAATCATACTTTAATCGTACATTGATAAATCTATCAATGTACTCTTTTTCATCGATATTGGAGTGGACAGAGCAAGAAAACGGCATTACAAATACTCGTGACTCATTCAATCCATAGTATCGTACTGCATTCGCCTTACCCAAATCGGAGTCAACAAAAACAGCAATAGCCTTAGGTAACACTGCATTGAAAAGTAAATCCCTTTTCTCAAATACACCACGAAAGTTGACTTCAGGGAATTCAGGATAATCACGATGGCACAAATCGAATAGTGTGTATATATAATTTATATGCTCTAGAAAAACAGGCAAAGCACTCTGTGAAGTGAAGTAAACTAGATCAATATTATGACACCCAAGAGTCCGCTCTAAATAATTTTTTTTCTCTATGAACGGTATAAATTTCCATCCAATTTTTGACATTACAGTGCGTCGAATAGAGAGCCACATGCGATTCAAACCAGATATAGGCAAAAATTCAGCATCTATTCCATAAGAGGTTAACACTTCAACATTTTTTTTTATAGTCGTAAAATATACTACTCGGACTATTTCAGAAGAAATATTCTTAACAACTAATACATTATTAAAAGCTTGTTGATAGTTGCCGCCAATTGACATCTCCTGTTCAAAAAATATAGCTAAGTTGACTGGGTGTTTAGGAGGTATTAATTTTTTACTATCCACACCACATTCCAACTATTAAAATCTGGATTTTTATCACTCATCCATTTATATTTTTGTTTAATCGAAAATCCAACCTGTTTACATATCAAATCTAACTCGTTATCAAAAAAATACCGCATTTTGTGGAATTCTTTTTTTTCTATTATCTCTTTTGAATCTAGATTTTCTATAAATACATCAAAATTGACATCTACTATACTTTCCTCTGGAAATATTACTGGCTCAGTAAATCTAGTTACTTTGATTTTTTCATTCACAAGCCTTTTCACTCTTGTGGTTGGCAAGTCTGTCAAAACAGCTGGCCCATACCAAAAATCAAATATAAAAATACCACCATCTTTTAGATGATTTTTAGCTGCCTCAAATGCTTTAATTAATTCATTGTTGCTATTTTGGTAGCTTATTACATGAAAAAGTGAAACAACTACATCAAACTTTTTATTAAGATTAAGCTCTTGAATATTAGAATGACTAAATGAAAGCTCATCCTCTTTATCTTTTCGTCTATTTTCTGCAATTTTAAGCATATCCTTACTTAAATCTATGCCATGAACTTTATAACCTTTATCGCAAAGTAATTTCGCATGCCTGCCTGTGCCGCAACCCATATCAAGTAACGTCTTAACATCTGTACTATTTTCTTTTATTAATTTATTTATATATTCCACTTCAGCTTTATAGTCTTTATCGCTATAAAGTAAATCATAATATTGTGAATATAAATTTCCAAATTGACTCATATCAACTCCTTTTGCAAAGTGATCAACATCTTTTTTTCTCTTTATTGACTAATATCAAGCTTTTAACTCGAAAAAATTATAGGTAAAATTTCCGGTGTTAAAATATATGGTCAATAATTTATTTTATGTATTTTTCAACCTCTCCATTCTGCACCTAAATTGACTCATACCAAAACCCTATGTAAAACATTTGAAACCTCTTTGATCTCTTTATCTGTAAGAGCTAAGCCACTAGGAATATAAAAACCCCTTTCATAAAGCTTTTCACTATTCAACAAATCATTATCTAAGAATAATCCCATATTATTAAAAACAGGCTGCTTATGCATAGGATAAAAAAATGGCCTGGTACCTATCTTATGTCTTTCTAATTCTGACATAACTTCTTTTACTGTTTTCTTATAACCATCTTTTAAGGTGATCGCATATACCCAATATATATTTTCGCAACAGTTAGTTTCAGATATAGGTAAATTTATAACATTAATATCTTTTAAAAGCTCGTTATATGCATTTCCTATATATCGTTTTTTCTTTACTATTGGAGCTATTTTCTCAAGTTGGGCAACGCCTAGTGCTGCTTGCATATTTGTCATCCGATAATTCCACCCAAGATTTTCATGGATGAATCTATCACTCGTAAAACAAAGATTTCTGTTACTCTTAGCTCTCTTATCTAGACTTTCATCATCTGTAAGCACCATGCCGCCTTCGCCAGTGGTAATATGCTTATTTGGATAGAAGCTAAATATACTTACATCTCCAAAGCTTCCGCATTTTTTACCATTGTACTCTTGGCCAATAGCCTCAGCCGCATCTTCAATAATCTTTAGATTGTATTTTTTAGCAAGCTCAAGTATTGGATTAACATCTACACTCAACCCAAAGACATGGACTATCATGATTGCTTTTGTTTTAGATGTTATTTTCGCCTCAATATCTTCAACTATCATATTAAAAGTGTCAAAGTGGCTATCTACAAGTACGGGATTTATCCCTTGTGTTACAAGCGATTGAGCGCAAGAAATAATAGTAAATGAGGGCATGATAACTTCATCATCTTTTTCCAATCCTAAAATTTTTACAGCTATGTCAAGAGCTGCACTTCCATTTGCACAAGCAGTTGCATACTTTCTACCAACATAACCCGCCATATCATTCTCAAATCTTTTTACAAAAGGACCTTCACTACTTATCCATCCTGTATCCATGCATTCATTTAGATATTTTTTTTCATTACCATTTAATAATGGCTCATTAACCATTACCATTACCTTATCTCAACTTGACTTTTCGAAACAGGTTTAAATCTCACCTTATCTATCTCGCCAACATAAGAACTTTTTTTCACTTCTATATTTTTACTATCTTCAAGCATTTCAAACCCATGACTACTATAAGCTAAAAACTCTATTCCTTCTGAATTATAATTTAACCTTATTATTATCGATAGTAATTTATTATCATGTTTAATCAGCTCTATCATTACCAGTTAATACCATAGTAATTACTATGCATTTTAATAACTTCATCATCTAATCCGACTAAATCAATAATAATTTTATTTTGATGCTTAGATAGTATTTTGTTACATTTATTTATATTATGAGAAACAATAATAATATCGGTATCATTTATATAATCATCAATACTATCAATTAATAATTTTGATAAATGTGGAACGTGCTCGTCTATATATACTTTATTTGTTCCTTGTATATTTGATATATATACATTTTCATCATAAATGGAAATATCATAACCTTTACCAATTAACCTTTCAGCCAATTCTACATATGGACTATTTCTTAAATCATCTGTATTTGACTTAAAGCTTAAACCTATCATTAGAACTTTCTTTTTCTTAAGGCTGCAAATAAGTTGAAGTGCTCTTTCAGTTTGTATTGTATTTGTTTTATTTATGCTTGCAATAATTGGTACTTTAATATTATTTTCATGTGCAAGAGATTGAAAACCCTTTAAGTCTTTTGGCAAGCATGAGCCACCATATGCAAATCCCGGTTTTAAATAGTAAGATGAAATATTTAACTGTTTATCCTTCACTAATAATTCCATTACTTTTCTAGAATCTATATCAAGAGATTTACAAATGTTTCCTACTTCATTGGCAAATGATATTTTTAATGCATGAAATGTATTATTAACATATTTCATAATTTCTATAGTTTTTCTATCTTCTACTATTAATTCTGACTTAATATCTTCATACAATGATATTATTTTTAATGCGTATTTTCTATTATTAGAGCCAACTAAAATTAGTGGCGGATTAAAATAATCTTTTATAGCTGTGCCTTCTCTAAGAAATTCAGGATTTGCAATTACTGAAAAATTTTCATTTTTCTTTTTTCCCGAATTATTTTCTATAATAGCTTCTACCTTTTCACAGGTACCTGGCAATATTGTAGAGCGTATTACTATTTCATGATAATCTTTTTTATCTTTTATCGCTATTCCTATTTCTTCTGCAGCTTCATAAATATAATTCATATTTAAATGCCCATTTAAATCAGAAGGCGTTCCTACTGCAATAATCGATAAATCAGTTTTTATTATTGCTTCATATGAATTTAGTGTTGCTGATATTTTATTATCTGCATACCCATCTTTTATTAAATCATCAATGCCATCTTCTATTATAGTAGCCTTGCCTAAATTAGTCTGTTCAACTTTAACTTCACTTTTATCTACTCCTATTATATTATGCCCCATCTTAGCTAAACACCCCATACTAACGCAACCAACATACCCCAATCCAAATATACTTATATTCATTTTTTTCCCTTTAAATAATTTATTACTTCAGATGCTTCTTTTGACAAATAATCAACACAATATTTATTCTTAATTAATTTGTTTAAATTACCCCCCAACTGCTTTCCATATTCTAAATCAATAAGCACCTTAATAACATATTTTGCAAATTCTTTTGGCTCGTCCGAAATCAATATATCTTTTTCATTTGTAATTTTTATTCCCTCTGCGCCTAATATTGTTGACACCACTGGCTTGCTAGCAGCTCCTGCTTCCAATATTTTAAATCTTGTGCCAGATTCAAACCATAGAGGGGTGATCACAACATCAGAATTAGATAGGTACGAATAGAGAGATGGCCTCTCTCCAATAACTTCAATATTATCATCTTTAATGTCTGATAAAGTTTCCAAGGAGCCCCTTCCTGCTATACACAAAGTTACTCCTGGCACTTCTTGCTTAATATATTCAAATACATTATCAATAAACCATCTTATACCATGATCAGTAGGGCTATCTTTTCCAAACCAACCTGCAAAATATATGTATGGTTTTTTTATTTCACATGGAATTTTTTCTTTATATAAATCAATATCAATAACATTTGAAAATTGTTTAATTTTGGCATTGTCATCAGATATAGATCTAAAATATTTTGCATCAAATTCAGAAACTACAGTAGTTACATCTGCAACTTGTACTAATTTTTTTTCTTCACCTTGTTTTTTTCTACCTCTATCTATTATTTTAGTCTTTTTTGTAATATCATTCTCATATTTAGCGCCTCTTAGTATAAATTCAGAATAAACAGCACAAGTATCATTAACAATCATAATATCTGGTCTTAATTTTTTAAGTGTACATATTAATCTAAATGATAATTCCAAACCTCTATCACACCATATAATTTTAATTGAGTGCTCTTCACAATAATTAATTATAAATTTTGCATCTTTGTTTAAAAAATCAATCCATTTTAATTGGATTTTATTTATATATTTATTTTTTGAAAGGTTGTCTACAGAAGGTGCTAATAAAAATACTTTACTATACTTTTCATATAATTTCTGAGCAATACTACCGCCAAAATTTTTTTTTGATACTCTTGAAATAATATGTAACTCTGAAATAGAGCCTAAAGCTTTAATTGCATTTTCTACACTAATATGTGGTCCACAAATTGGTGGATGTTGTAACACTGGTGTAGTATATAACACCTTTGTCATTATATCTCTGCCCCTTCTATGATTGATTTTATAAGATTATTCATTCTTTTATCCATTAAATAACTTTCAATATTTGGTTTATTTAAAATATTTTTCATATCATTAGAGTATGATTCTATTCCATACTCATAAAATAGCTCATAATAATAATAATAATAATATTTAGTAGCTAATTCTATCCACTTATCATCTATATATTTATCATTAACTAATAGATCATTTAATTTACCAAAATATTCATTTTTATTTAATGGATCAAAAGTAAAGCCTTTTCCTCTATAGTGAGCATTAGCAATAGTAAGCACAGGTGTTCCAAATATTGTACTTTCTAAGCCAACCGTTGTCGTATATACTATACTACATTTTGAAAATGGAATTAAATCATATGCTGTTACTGGGGCACTTGGCATTAATATTTTAATATTATCTGGTAAAATATTAAATTCACTTTTACAAATATTTTCTAGCTTTTCAACCGTAACTGGTATCTTAGGATTTTCTTCATCTGGATGTGATTTAATAATTAATTGATATTGTGGATTCTTTATAAAAAATTCTATTGTTTCAATATATGCAGATTTTATTGATTTAAAAAAAATCTCCTTATCTAGAGCACATAAATCCCAGCATACATTACCATATAAAACAGCAGTTGGCTTCTCTTTCATATATTTGATTATTTTTCTATTTTCTTCTTCATCAATATTTCTTATTTGTTTTAAAATTCCTGTATTTCCATTTTTTCTCTCACCATTAATTAAAGATAAAATCTTTTCTTTATTTTCAATTGACAATTGTGCATCTTTTATACTATTCCAAATATTATTCATATCAAGCAATAAAGCATGTTGCCCTTTTGCATATATATATGCATTCTTATGAACTGCAGGATAATAGTTATAAAAATCTATTTTATTTTTATATGCTAATTTTTGCATAATAGACCAAGGATAATAAAAAGATTCATGTGAAAAAATTCTATCTGGATTAAATTTATTAATAATATTTTCAAAATATGTACAGTAAACTATACAATTCACTAAAGATAACTTTAACTTCTCTTCATAATCTTTAATAAGTGTTATATCACTTACTAAATCTAAATTACGAAGTCTATTTGCTGCATCATGCCCTAAGTCAATACCATTAAGTGAATAATTTAACAATTCATTTACATCTAGTTTTTTAATATTATTGTAAATATGCTGTACATCATTAGTAGTCACAATATCTTCCATTGTTGAAACTTCACCTAATTTATCAAAAAAACTTCTTGCTTTTTTTTCTCCATTTCTCAATTTTGAAAAATCTAATTTTTGACTTCCACTTGACCATACACCACCAAACATAAGAGGTGTCATTAGTCTATCATGACCTGATGTATAATGTATTTTTGCTCCCTTTGCATGTAATAAGGAAGCTATTATAGTATCGTGATAAGTAAATGACATATTAATATTAAAACCAGGGGCAAATAATATTTTTACACTTTCTTTATGATCTGCTTTTGCATAGTCAATCAGCTTATTAATTTGTTTGTTAACTTTTATATTGTTGATTATTGATTTAAACTTATTAACTATTTTCATTATATTATTTATTTAGGTAGTTTGCATAATTCATTGAAGTAATGGAGTTCCAGTATGCATTATTTGTATTAACAATAGGCTTATCACTTTTACTACATATAATCATAAAAGCATTTTTTCTTGGGAAAATATATTCAACTTTCATTCCTGCTTTATTAAGTAATCTTTCTATTGTTATACTATTAAAATACCAAATATGACCAATATGAAAAAACTTATTTAATCTATTGCCATATGCATAGCAAGTTTCTAAGTTTGGTACATCTATAATTACTTTTATTTTCTCATCATTTAACTGATTGGATAATTTAGTTAAAAAGCCTAAAGGATCAGTCAAATGCTCCAAAATATTACTTAATAGTACATGTGAATAATTTCTATATATTTCTGTATTTATTTCCAATGCATCAGCTACTTCTAGATCGTCTATAAATTTTCTTCCATAATTTACTTTATGAGAATCTAAATCATAACCTTTTACTAAACTAGCACCCCATTCTTTTAATGCAAGTAAAATTCCTCCAGAACCACATCCTATTTCTATTATAGAAACTTTAGAAGGAGAAATATTCATACCCTCAAACATATTAATAAAGTATTGACCCATAATTTTATACTCAAGATTAAAATGTGTTTTATCATCTAAACCACCCATACTAATTGCTTGATACTCACCAGATTCATAGAAGCTGTTTATATCTACATCTCTTAAACGGTAAAAGTTTTGTGTTAAACCACATTGACGACATACCCCCCATTTAAATTCTTCAGATGATTTAAAAATAGTAGTAAAAGTTTCACCTTTACATATAGGACAAGAAAAACTTCTCAGTTTATATCCATCAACATCTTGATTTAGCTTTTTTTTAAACTTTTCTATATGAGCACTTAATAAATTAGAATTCTGAAATACATTAACACTATATTCATGATTTATAAGATTATTATTAATTTTTAGTTTTTTTATTTTTCCTAATTTCTCTATTTTATAACCTAATTTTGACAACATTATTCTTATGATATTTTTCATATTACATCCTTGTATTTATATTTACTTTAACTCTAATATGCATAAAGCATCATTGGTCTACCTGGTTCATTTTTATAATAACTATGTATACCTCTAAATTCTATTTTATATTCAGGATTAGCTTGTTTTATTATATCTCTACATTCTATAGCATTCATATAACTATGATATACAGCAACTAATAATATTGGTTTATATTTCTTCATTACATTAACTGCTCCCTTTAATGCATCCATCTCCGCTCCCTCAATATCCATTTTAATAATTCCCGAGCCATCTTTGATATCTTCCATATTAAATATTTTATCTAGAGTATAAACATCCACTTCTCTAGTATTATTTGTATTATCTGTAAATTTAGATTCTGCAATATTGTTAGCAGAAAAACTTATATTTAATTTTTCCTCTTTTTCACCTAATGCTCCCAAAATAACTTTAAATTCTCTATCTGGATAAAAATTATTAAACGTCTCTACTAAAGAATCTTTTAACTCTGAAATCGGCTCTATAGCTATAATTTTATTTATATTAGCATTCTGTGCAAATATAGAAAAGAAACCTTCACAAGCGCCACCATCAATCGCCCAATTGATATTTTCAAAATCAATACTTGGGAAATTATAAGAATGTGGATTTAAATTAAAATTATCAAAAATTTCAGAGTAAAGCCAAGGCAAGTCAATATATGAAAATTTACTAGGCCAATATAATTGCTCATCACCTATTTTTAGTAAAAAATAATTATTCTTTTTAGTAACTTCATATACCTTAGGAAGTTTAACTCCACTTGAATAAAAATGCATAAACATATCCTTAGGTGAAAACTTATAAACATTTTTATTTCTTAAGTAAGACATTATTATATTAAGCATAATTAATGGTGTTTTTCTATGTAAATATCTCATTTTTTTTATTACCCCAAAGCCTTTGACAACTTTTTAAAATTTCTTATATAGAGCATTCTAAGAATGTCTTCTTATTATGGCTCAATTTGTAGTGGTCCGTTAATCTTGGACACATTTCAAGCCACTTTTTCCAATTCAGCCATCTTTTGAGCGGGTGTTATATAGCCAATCGCTGAATGAATCCTTTTGTAGTTATAAAAGTAAATATAAC
>Ga0233441_1001710_pt1 | contig 18218 bp, 19 predicted proteins | sample SI_123_September_4_FD_182781 | JGI IMG/M metagenome (GOLD analysis project Ga0233441, IMG submission 182781) | Seawater microbial communities from Saanich Inlet, British Columbia, Canada - SI_123_September2016_135_MG | ecosystem: Environmental > Aquatic > Marine > Inlet | place: Canada: British...
GTAGGTTTTAAAATTGTTCCTGTTTACCCAAAAGAAGAAGAAATTTTAGGTGAAAAAGTTTATCGCTCACTAGAAGAGATACCCTTTCACGTAGATATGGTAGATATTTTTCGTAAACCTCATGCTTTAGATGCTATTGCTGACGTCTGTATAAAACGTGGCGATGTTAAATATTTTTGGTCTCAAATAGGTTTAGTAAATAATGCAGCAGCTCAAAAAGCAGAAGATGCTGGTATGAAAGTGGTACAAAATCATTGTACTATGATAGAACATAGAAAATATTGTTAAATATAAATAATTATAAAAATATAGAGGACTATAGTAATGACACTACATGATATACACGAAGCAAAAAAACGTATTGAAGGCGTTGTTGTAAAAACTCCATTCTCTTTTGCTCCTGTTTTATCAAAAATGAGTGGTGCAAATGTCTATCTTAAAAAAGAGAACTTGCAGATGACAGGGGCTTTTAAGCTACGTGGTGCTTTTAGCTGTATATCTGCTTTAGATAAAGATAAACGTGCAAAGGGTGTCATTGCTGCTAGCGCAGGAAATCACGCACAAGGGGTTGCCTTTAGTGCACAGTACTTTGATACAAATGCTGTTATAGTCATGCCTGAATCGACACCACTTACAAAAGTAAATGGGGTAAGAAATTTTGGTGCAGAAGTGATTTTACACGGCACAAATTATGATGAAGCTTACGCCTTTGCTACAGGATATGCTCAAAAAGAGAAACTTTTCTTTGTTCATCCTTTTGAAGATGAAGAGGTCATTGCAGGACAAGGTACCGTCGCGTTAGAAATCTTTGAACAGTTAGAAGATAAATCTCTAGATATTATCCTTATACCTGTTGGGGGTGGTGGATTGATTTCTGGAATGGCACGAGCAATTAAAACCTTACACCCAACGATAAAAATTATTGGAGTGAGTGCTTTAGGGGCACCAGCACTTAAAAAATCATTTGATTTAAAGTCAGCAGTTGATAGTACTTCAGTACGAACTATTGCAGATGGTATAGCAGTTCGTGATACATCAACAAAGACATTAAATATGATGTTAGAAGATGTTGATGAGATGATTTGTGTTGATGATGAAGAGATTGCTAATGCAATACTTTTTTTACTTGAACGTCAAAAACTTGTAGTAGAAGGTGCTGGAGCAGTTGGTGTTGCTGCATTAATGCATAATAAACTTCAAGATATAGAAAATAAAAATATTGCGATTGTTTTGAGTGGTGGTAATGTTGACGTGACACTTTTAAATGTAATTATTGAAAAAGGTCTTATTAAATCTGCTCGTAAGATGAAGTTAACAGTAACTCTTATTGACAAACCTGGTTCTTTAGAAAAATTAACATCACTCCTTCGAGAGTTGAGTGCTAATATTGTCCATATAGCTTATGACAGAACTTCTATTAATCTTGATTACGGTGATGCTAATGTGACAATTGATTTAGAGACTAAAGGTGTTGAACATCAAAAACAAATTCGTGAGTTATTGGCATCACATGGGTATTTAAGCCCAAAGTCTTTATAAAGTAAAAATATGAGTACAATAAACAGTTTAATTACTATTATTGACAGTAACTCTGAAAGTTTACAAAGAGTTGCAAAAATGTATCATGATAATGAATTTGTAAATGTAAAAACATTTACATCGGTAGAAGATTTTTTTGAATTTCAGGTGCAAAGTCACTATATTATTGATATGATTGTTCTTCATGATAAACAAGAAGTTTTGAAGAACTATCAAGTCAATTAGTTCGTGAAAAATTAAATATTGCGGTGTTAGCAATTATTTCTGAAAAGAATTTTTCTCAAAATGTAATGAATGAGGTTGTCTCAGATTTTGTGTTAAAACCACTTCGTAAAGATGAACTTATTACTCGAAGTAGACGTCTTTTAAAATATAATATAAAAACAGAAGACAATTCTGATAGTGCTAGTGAGATGATATCTATGTTAGCACATCAATGGAGACAACCTCTCAATAGTGTAAGTGGTTCTACGGCTAACGTTGAAGTTGATGTTGCAACTGAACTTTTTGATGGACCATCACTTCAAAAACATTGTGACTTAGTTCAAAAAGAGATTGCTTATTTATCTAAAACCATTGATGATTTTAGATTTTATTTTACACCAACAGAAAAACAAGAGCTAAGTTCAATATCACATTTGGTAGAAAGTGCGGAATCTATTATTAGTATTGCTTTAGCGCAAAATAGAGTAACATTAATTGTAAATGAACCGATAATAGATATTGAATTGCTTTTTTATAGAAGCGAAATGATACAAGCAATTGTTAATATTTTACATAATGCACTAGATGAGTTAGTTGAGAGAAAAACTCATTCACCTTGTATATGGCTTGATACAAGTATGGATGAGAATGATATCTACATTAAAATACGTGATAATGCTGGTGGAATTGACCCAAAAATTGTAGAAAAAATATTTAATCCGTATTTTTCGACTAAAAAGAGAAAAAATGGTGGTGGATTAGGGCTTTTCGCCGTAAAAAATGTGATTAATCATCATGATGGTGAAATTAAAGTAACTAACGCAGAGTTTGGTGCTGAGTTTATAATAAAAATTAAAAAATAGAGGAAAAATATATGGGAACATTAAAAGAAAATACACAACGACTAATGGAGTTTTCTAAAAATATTAACGTACTATATGTTGAAGATGATGAGGGCGTTTGTGCTGGGCTTTGTGGGTTGTTAAACAAATTTTTTAAATCGGTTACTGAAGCTGAAGATGGTGCTATAGGTCTTGAACTTTATAAAAAATCTTTAGATAGTGACGCGATGTCATATGACTTAGTATAAAGTGATATTAGTATGCCAAACATGGATGGTATGCAGATGAGTTCAGAAGTAAAAAAATTAAATGATGAACAGTCTATTGTAATTATTTCTGCCCATAATGAAGTGAAGTATTTGATGGACTTAATTGATATTGGTATTGAAGCCTTTTTAATTAAACCTATACAGACTGAAAATCTTGTTAACACACTCTCTCGTGTTTCTCGTCATCTTAATGATACTTATTTATTAAAAGAGTATCAAAAGAAGATGGAAGACTCGTATTATGAGATGATGCAGCAAAAAGAAGCAGCAGAAAAAGCACTTAAAGAAAAAATTGAATGCCAAAACCAATCACTTGCTTTAAGTCATGCCGTTAAAACTATGGTTGAAGAAAAATTATTGAAGCAGTACCAGAAGAGATGGAATTTCTACTTAAAGAGTTTGAGTCTATCTCTGCTGCAGATTTTATTGAAAGCTATCCTGTGGACTTAGATATTTATAGTGATAAGTTAGAAGAGTTAGGCGAACAAATTGACTCTTTAGTTAATAAGTTTTTACATGGGGCTACTCAAGAGACAGCAGATGCGTTATGTATGCATTTTGAACAATATGCTGATGTTATCTCAAATATTCCAGAATTTGTTAATTTAAATCATGCAATTCACCAGTTGTCTTCTATTTTCACGCACATTAATTTTGATCAAGATGTACATGAATATTTTGATCTTTTAGCGGGAATATCACGAGAACTTGATAAGTGGAGAATCTCTATTTTTGATAGTAAAGATGCTGATAATATTCATTATTTAGATCAATCATTAATATCTGATTGTATGATGCTTGAGCAACTTATTAGTGGTGATAACGATGAAGATGGAGATATGGAGTTTTTCTAAACTTATATTTCACAAGAAGTTGATACAAAAAGGAGGATGACAAATGAAAGTAAGTAAAGAGTTTAATGTAAAGTATCCAGTACTATTGTTGAAGAGTATTAATGGTGGAAACCTTGCTATTATAGATTCAAAAGCTTCTGTACGTATTATATCTTTATCTTCATATAAAGTTGTCGCTGGCTTTAAAGCAGATATAGAGCATGACAGATTAATTGGATGTCATGTTGCTATTGATGATAGTGCTAAAGTGTGTGCTTCAATTTTACCAAAAAAATCGCAATCTGCTATTTATTCTATTGGTAAAAAATCACTTCTTTTTCAAACAGGACGACATCAAGGTGAAGTAGAAAGTATCACTATAGACCCTATGTTGAAATATTTTGTGACAGGTGGAAGTGATGGTAAAACATTTGCATGGTCATTAAAAAATTCTCGTTTTGCATTTAGTGTACGTCCTCATAAAGACTATGTTACAACAATAGCATTTAGTGCTAACGGACAATGGGTTGCAACCGGTAGCTTTGATAGAGATATTCATGTGATGAACTTAGCAACAATGAAAAAAGCATCACTTTTACGAGCGCATGGATCACCTGTTATAAAAGTACTCTTTTTGCCAAAACATCGTATTGTTTCTGCAGAAAAAGATGGTGCTGTTTTTGTCTGGGACGTAGAAAGTTCAAAAGTGATTGAACGTATGAAGCGTGTTAATGATGACATTACTACAATGACGTTGAGTGATGATCAGCGCTTTTTATTTGTAGGAACAAAATTAGGTTATATTGCTTTATATGACATGCAAACCTATACACAACTTAGCTCAAGGTTGATAAAAGAACGTGACTCTATTAGTAGTTTGGCATTTATTCAAAGTAAAATGCAGCTATGTGTGGGTACTCCATCAGGAGTTGTTAAAATATTTAATTTAATTGGTGATGAAAGTCAATATGAGAAGATGGTAGAAGATAAAGATTTTTCAGGGCTTCACCACGAGTGTGAAAAAAATCCACTTCTACTTTTTATTGATGCTACTAAGAAGATGAATGATATTTGGGACAAAGCGATATTAAATGCTAACAAGCTTTTAGAACTTCATAAGGAGAGTGAAGCAGATGCTATACTTACTCCATTCAAAGCTATTAATGAAAAAAATAAAATTATTCAAGAGATGTTTAAAAATTATAAACAGTATTTGGTTTTTAAAAAATATCTTGATGAAAATAGATACAACTTAGCGTACCCTATGATTTTAAAATACCCAAGCTTTAAAACATCTATGGCATATACTAAAGTTGAAAAAGAGTGGAAAAGTTCTTTTACTAAAGCAAAAGAACTTATTTTGAAAAAAAATGGTGAAGATGAAGCTAAGAAGCTAATGGAAAAATTTCGAGGTGTTTCAGATAAAGCAATTTTAATTAACCAACTTTTTAAAGAGAGAGAAAAATATACTTACTTTAAAGATTTAATTGTAAAAAAAGAGTATAAAAAAATATTTGAATTGGTTAAACAACATCCTTTCTTACAAGAATTTTCTGAATATGATGCACTTGAAGAGTTCGCTGATAAACTTTATATAAAAGCGTATCAAGTTTACAGTAGTGGAGATTTTATTAGCGCAGAAAAGCTTTCATTGCCTCTTTTAAACTTTCCCGATTATGTCGAAGACGCGCAAGAGATGTTAGCAACAATTAGAACAAAATCAGAATTTTTTAAATCTATTGAAAATAATGATATCGCTTCAGCATTTAAACATATGAGTAATTTCCCAATGTTATATGATACTGATGCAGGAATTAAATTAGAAGATGAGTGGAATAAAAATTTAGATATTGCTGCTACATTTATCTCTAAAGGGGAAGTCAATAAAGCGGTTAAAGGATTAGTGCCGTATGTAGAAGTAGAAAATAAGTTTGAAGCTATGGCAGTTTTGTTTAAACAGTTATATATGCGTCAAATGGATGCCGCAATTGCAAAAGACTTGCCTCAAGATAAAATAGAAAATGCAATAAAAAGATACATATCTATTTTTGGTGTAGATGATTTTGTAGTTTTAGTTTTTGAAAGTTTAAAAAAGAGAAACACATCAGCCCTTGATTTAGAATCTTTGCCAGCGGGTGATATTGAACTTTGGAAGCCTGCTATGGCTTTTGCAAGTATTTTTTCGTAATCTTTACATAATAAGATTTTAAACGATGATTGCAATTGATTTAGGTTCAAACTCTTTACGTTGTATTGAATACAACGAACAGACTAAAACGTTTGAAAAAGAGTGTGAATATATTGTTAAAACGGCAGATAACTTACACCTTACTGGTAAAATTAATCATTTAACAATAAAACGTATTGTTGCCGCGTTATTAGATGCGAAAACAAAGCTAAACTTTTCTTATCATGATGTTAATGCAGTGACAACAGAAGCGATGCGACAAGCTACTAATTCTGATGAAGTTATTGAAAAAATTTACAATAAAACAGGTATTACGTTTAAAATTATTTCTTCTGAAGAAGAAGCCTTGTTAGCAGTTAAAGCAGTTGTCCATCGTTTAAATATTTTAAATGTTCCTTCAAAAAATTTTGTTTTAATTGACGTAGGTGGTGGCTCAACCGAAGTCAGTTTTTTCTATCATGATAGATTGGTTTCAAAGAGTTTTAAAATTGGAATTGTTAGTGTTGCACAGCAATGTGATAGCAGTGAAGATATTCAATCTCATTTAAACACACTATTTGTGGATGTAGATGCTTTTATTAAAGAGGTTTATATTATAAATAAACCTGAATTTTTTATTGCAACAGCTGGTACGCCAACAACAATGGCTGCTTATCTCCAAGGGATGAACTACAAAACCTATGATGTTACTAAAATCAATGGTTTTAAACTGAGTTATCATGATACTAATAAAGCACTAAATGATTTAATGCAAATGAGTGAAGATGAGCGAAAAATTCATGTTGGAGTAGGGCGAGAATCACTTATTTTAGCCGGAATTATGATTGTTCAAAAACTTTACAAGTCTCTTGATTTTGAAAAAGCTATTGTGATTGATGATGGACTTCGTGAAGGAATTGCTTTAGGAAAGTAATTTCAAAAGTTGACAAAAAAATAAAACTTTTTAATTCCCTTCTTTTTTTAACAAAAATATAGAAACATTTTAATATAATAAGCGAATTTTTCTCACTAAGAGAAGCAAACAAGGAGATCTCCATGAAAATAAGTGGTGCTCAAATGGTTATTGAAGCATTAATCGCAGAAGAAACTACAGTGGTATTTGGTTACCCCGGTGGTGCGATTATGAATGTCTATGATGAAATTTACAAACAAGATGGATTTCAACATGTATTAGCTCGTCATGAACAAGCAGCGATTCACGCAGCTGAAGGCTACTCAAAAGCAAGTGGTAAAGTAGGAGTCGCGATGATTACATCAGGTCCTGGATTTACTAATGCAGTAACGGGTCTTGCAGATGCTTATATGGATTCAATTCCTATGGTTGTTATTTCAGGTCAGGTTCCAATGAGTTTAATTGGAACCGATGCGTTTCAAGAGATTGATGCTGTTGGTATTTCTCGTCCGTGTACAAAACATAACTATCTTGTAACGGATGCTAAAGATTTACCTCGTGTACTTAAAGAAGCATTTTACTTAGCACGTACCGGTCGTCCTGGTCCTATTCATGTTGATATTCCAAAAGATGTAACGGCTCAAATTGAAGAGTTTGACTATTCTGTTGAATTGGAACTTGAAACATACAAACCAACTGTAAAAGGGAATCCACGTCAAATTAAACGTGCGGTTGAAGCGATTGCTAAAGCAAAACGTCCCCTTTTATATTTAGGTGGTGGTATTGTTAATGCGAATGCGTACGAACTTGTTCGTGAAATGGCAAAAGTAGCAGGAATCCCTGCTGTTGAAACATTTATGGCTCGTGGAGTTATGGGTGCAACAAATCCTCTTTTAATTTCTATGTTGGGTATGCACGGTTCTTATGCTGCAAATATGGCGATGAGTGAAACTGACTTGGTTATTGGTCTTGGTGTTCGTTTTGATGACCGTGTAACGGGTAAGCTTTCAGAGTTTGCTAAACATGCTGATATAATCCACGTTGATGTTGACCCTGCAAGTATTTCCAAGCTGGTTAATGCACACTTTCCAATTGTTGGTGATGTTAAAAATGTATTAGAAGAGATGCTTCCTCTTGTTAAAGAAAAAGTTGATTCTGAAAAATATACGCCATGGTTAGACACCATTGCAAACTTTAATAAATTACACCCACTATCTTATAAAGATAATACAGGTAATTTAAAACCACAATGGTGTATTGAACGTTTAGGGCAACTTCTTGGCGATGATGCTAATATTTCAACAGATGTTGGACAACATCAAATGTGGACGGCACAATTTTATCCATTTTCACGTCCGAGACAATTTATGTCTTCAGGTGGACTAGGAACAATGGGATTTGGTTTTCCAGCAGCGTTGGGTGTTAAGCGCGCAGCTCCTGATAAAATTAGTATTAATGTTACGGGTGATGGTTCAATTTTGATGAATATTCAAGAGTTAATGACTGCGGTTGAATACAAATTGCCAGTAATCAATGTTATTTTAAATAACAACTTTTTAGGGATGGTTCGCCAATGGCAAACACTTTTCTATGATAAGCGTCACTCTTCAACAGACTTAAGCGGTGCTCAGCCTGACTTTGTAAAGTTAGTAGAGGCATTTGGTGGAGTAGGGTATAAGGTTACAACAAAAGAAGAATTTGATGCAGCCATTAAAGATGCTGTTGAGAAAAATGTTGTTGCTTTAATTGATGTTGCTGTTGAAAGAATGGAAAACGTAATGCCAATGGTTCCAGCAGGTGGATCACTATTTAATATGATGTTAGAGAGCAAGGACTAGAGATGAATACTACAATTTCAAATGAAGAAGCAAGACGTGTTATCTCTGTTATCGTTGTAAATGAAGCCAGTGTTTTATCACGTATTGTAGGTCTTTTTTCAGGTCGTGGATATAATATAGAATCATTAACTGTTGCACCAATTCCTGAGAGTAAATACTCACGTTTAACTATTGCAACATCAGGTTCTGTTCGTGTTATGGAACAAATTACAAAACAACTTCATAAGTTAATACCTATTTTAAAAGTGTATGAACATGAAGAGATGGTTGAAAAAGAGATGGCATTAGTAAAGTTCCCAATGAACGAATCATTAAGTGACATTGATACCTTGTGTCAAGCATATAATGGAAAGATTGTTAATGTGGGTAAAAATGTAGTTATTGCTATGGTTGCAGATGAACCAAAACGCATTAGCTATTTTTTAGATGCTATAAAACGTTTTAACCCTAAAGAGATTGTGCGAAGTGGTGCTGTTGCACTAGAACGTTAAGAGTTGTCATGATAACTCTTAAGCAGCTGTGTGATGAAATTGGGATTGAATTTAATTTTAATGATATTGAAATATCGGGAATTAATACTCTTGAATTAGCTAATGCAAGTGAACTTAGTTTTTTAACTAACCCTAAGTATGCAAAAGACTTAGAAACTACTAAAGCAGGTGCAGTTTTTGTCACATCAGATGTGGCAGATAAAGTACCTGAAAATGTAATTGCTTTGGTAGTTGACAAAAATGCTTATTTATATATGGCAAAAGCTTCAAAGTATTTTGCACCTCCTCTTATTGATTTGGATGCTCCTGTAGCTGTAATTGGTAAAAATTCTTATGTTGCACCTAATGCATATGTAGCAAGTGGAGCTATAGTAGGAGAAAACTGTCATATTATGGCAGGTGTATCTGTTGGCTCTAATTGTAAAATTGGAAATAATGTCACCCTTCATGCTAACGTTTCTGTTTATAGAGATTGTATTATTAATGATAATTGCTCTGTTCATTCAGGGACAGTTATTGGTAGTGATGGATTTGGATATGCACATACTGACTTAGGTGAACATGTTAAAATTTATCAAAATGGTAATGTTATTTTAGAAGAAGACGTTGAACTTGGTGCAAATTGTACTATTGATTGTGCGGTATTTGGCTCCACTATTATAAAAAGAGGAGCTAAACTCGATAATCTTGTTCAAATTGGGCATAACTGTATTATTGGAGAGCATACGATAATGGTTTCTCAATCAGGATCTGCTGGTTCAACAACTATGGGAAGAAATGTGGTTATTGGTGGTCAAGCAGCAGTTGCTGGTCATTTAACTATTGCACCATTTACAACATTAGCATCACGTGCAGGTGTTACAAAGTCTATTAAAGAGTCAGGTAAAACCTATGCCGGTTTCCCACTATATGAACATAGAGAATGGTTAAAACTACAAGGTAAAGTAGCAAGATTACTCAAAAAATAGTAAAAAATATTTTTTTTACACAAAAAAAATTATATTTGTAAATATATGTTAGAATAGCATATATTTTATAAAGGAATTATTATGAGTAAATCAACTGATATTAAAAAAGTAATCCCACTTAGTGGAACTAAAAAAGGGACAATTTCAATTTCAAAAATTGTAGAACCTTATGGTAAAGATAGTGCACCAGTTGCAAGTATTGGAATTTCATTAAGTGGTGATAGTGATAATCCAGAGTGGAAAAGTCATATTCCAATGGATAATCTTGACGCAGTAATTGCAGCTTTACAAGAGCTCTAATAGATAATAAAGTTTGTCAATAACGACAAGCTTTACTTTTAACTTATTGTCCGCCCCAAGGCATACCTTCTTCTTTCCATCCAAAAATATAACCATCTTCTAAATTATAAGCTTCAATCCCCTCTTTTGCTAGTAAATTTGCAGCTGCCATTGATCGTGGTCCACTTCGACAAACTAAGATTACTTTTGTAACATTTTGAAGTTTCATTGCTTGCATAACTTCTTTCACGAATTTTCTGTTAGGAACTTCTTTTGGTTTGTAAAGCTTAAGTGTTTCACTATGGTCTTTTACTTTAGAGTTTTTGATTTCAAAAGATGCTCTTTGTACACGTGTGCTTAATGGCTTAACATCGTAAGTCCAGTACAGTGAGGGAATATTAATGAAACCCTCTCCGTGACCTGTATAAATAAATTCAACTGTTGTTCGGACATCGACGATGATTGCCTTACCTGATTTTTGCATTTTATAAGCTTCATCCGCAGTAAGATCGGCTTCGTAAATATCTTCAGCATTAAGACAAAGTAGAGTAAAAAGTAGTATAAATAGATGTTTCAAATAAGTCCTTTAATAATTATATGAAATTATAGTTGATATTCCTTGATACTCTTCTTACTTATTGGATATAATTTCAAAATGGTATTAAGGATAATAGCTTCAGTAACTTTATTGAAGAGGAAAGTCCGGGCTGCCGTAAGATAGGGTTCCATCTAACTGATGGCCATCGTAAGATGAGGGACAGTGCAACAGAGAATAGACTTCTACTATTAGTCTGTAAATTGAGCAAAGCCCAGTTTACTTCGCTAGCCGCTGAGACACTAAAGCTATTTATGTTTTACATTATTAGTTTTTGGATAGTAGTAAAGGTGAAACGGTGGAGTAAGAGCCTACCAGTCTCTATAGCAATGTAGAGAGCTTGTAAACCCAACCTGGCAGCAAGAAATCGCGGTTGCAATCTTACATTATGCATGGTTTCGCTAGAGGTGTGTTTTAATTCACACAGTAGATTAATTATTATCACTTACAGAACTCGGCTTACTTAATACCATAACCTTCAGTTCTGTCTATTTATTACTTCTTATTAAAAAACTTATAGAAAAAATTTGACACAAACTTAACACCACGATCTTTATTAACAGCTAATGAACCTTTTTCAACTCTGTCGGATGTGAGAGTTGTACCTGCAGCAATCATGACATCATCTTCAATAATTATTGGCGCAACTAATTGTGTATCACTACCTACAAAAACATTTTTTCCAATAATAGTTTGGTACTTTTTCTTGCCATTATAGTTACAAGTAATAACACCGGCTCCAATATTTGAACCACTCTCAATTTGAGCATCACCAATATAGCTCAGATGACCAGCTTTAACACCTTTTAGTGATGATTTTTTTACTTCTACAAAGTTGCCAATATGTGTCTCTTCAATAAAAGATTTAGGACGAATATGTGCTAATGGTCCAATGTCAGAATTTTTTATGATACTATCTTCAATAACAGAGTGTGCCTTAATGTGAGAACTGTTTATTAAGCTCTCTCCACAGATTCTAACTCCATTTTCAAGAGTAGATTCACCTTCAAATATCACATTGGTTTCAATATAAATAGATTCTGGAAGTTGCATAATTACTCCCTCTTTCATCCATTTTTCTTTAATACGACGTTGCATAATGATTTCTGCCTCAGCTAGGTCAAGTTTTGAATTAACACCTTTAAAGTGCTCTTCATCAACTAATAGTGGTGTTATCTCTAAATTTTCATGACGTGCTAATGCAATAATATCTGTTAAGTAATACTCTTTTTGAGCATTTTCATTGTTTAATTGTGGTAAATACTTCTCTAAAACAGATTTTTTAAATGCATAAATACCTGCATTAACATGGGTAATGCACTTTTCAACTTCAGTAGCATCTTTTTCTTCAACAATACGTTCTACTCCTGTATCGGAAATAACTACACGACCATAACCTGAGGGGTTAACTAAATCAAAAATTGACATAGTAATGTCAGCAGTTGCATTTAAAAAACCATGTAAAGAGTCAGCAGTAATAAGGGGCATATCTCCATTTAAAATAAGAACATTGTCATGTTTAGGTGCAATGTTCATAATTGCACCCCCTGTTCCTGGATAGTTAACAGCATCTTGTTCAATAAATGATATAGAATCTGAAAATTCAGCACGCATCGCATCAACCACTTTCTCTTTTTGATGGGCAACAACAATAGCAACATCATCACTAAGTTTTAATGACTCTTTAATAGTATGAAATAACATCGCTTTACCACTAATTGAATGTAGTACTTTAGCCGTAGAAGATTTCATACGACTTCCTTTACCTGCTGCTAAAATGACAATAGATAGTGGTGTTGATTCTGTAGATAATGAATTAGTTTGTGACATGAATTGACCTTATTTTAATTTTTTTTGAATAGAGCGTTTTTACTGAATGTAAGTTTTGTTTTATGGTATAAAAAAAGTGTAACGGTTGTTCCTAAAAGTGCACCCGCCATAACATCGCTAGGATAATGCATAAATTCGGCTACACGTGAATATGCCATACTAATACCGTAAGTTAAAAATAGAGGGGTAAAGCGTGGAAACATTAAACTTAGTGCAACAACAACACTAAATGCAGTTGTTGTATGCCCTGATGGAAATGAAAAGTAGTCATAATTTGTATTAAAAAATGTAAAACCAAACTCTTCACTGTTTTTATAAACATAAGGACGGGGTTTTCCAAAAAAGACTTTTAGAACTAATACACCAACCCCAGATGCAATTATAGAAGCAAATAAAAATCGTGCTCTTATCATGATATCTTTGTTAGGTTTTACAAAATGAAAATAGAGTCCTATTAAAGCCGCTACTATGAGCCAATATTGTGATTCAGCTCCGTGACCTATAAGTTTAGCAGAAGTGTAAATAAAGCTTCCTTCTTGTGAAAAAGCCCATAGAGCTACGGGAATATCAAAATAGATATAAGTAAGTGCAATGCTAATAACAGAGACTACAAATCCAACAGTATAAAGTTTATTCATTAATAAATCCTTGGTAGTTTTTACACCATGTAAAGTGAAAGGTATTAACTTTAGCATCATTTAAAATAATGTCAAAAGACTCTTCGTTAACGAGTTTGTCACATTTAAGGTAATTGTGAAGATTAAAGGTTAAAAAGTGCGTTGAGATAAAAAGTAAATCTTTATCATGATAGTTTTTATTTAGATTGTTTCTCTCTTGCCAAATATCAAATTGGTCATATTTTGTATCTACTAAAACAACATCACTTTTATAGTTTTGATTATAATAAAGTATTCGTGATGCTAAAGACCAATTGTGTGTAGCTAACACTTGTGTGTTATTATTTTTAATGTAGCCATTGGCTTTTTCTAACATCTGAGGGTAACCATAGATATCACGATGTGCAGATTGGTAATCAGGAAGTGGAATCCACTTAAAAGCAAGCTCTGAATATAAAATAATGGTAATTACAAGTCCAAAACCTATTGCAAATTTACTGTATTTTTTATAAGACTCATAAAAATAATAAATTCCTAGAGGAATAAAAAGCATATAAAAAAGACTGCTCCAATGGGGTAGGGCTCTGTTATATAAAGAGTTGTAAGTAAAAAAACTTAAAATTACAAATCCAAAAAGTGCAGTCAAAAATAGAATATCATTTTTTGATTTTAATGCTTTATATAACGCCATATAAGACAAAATTACTAAAAAAGGGTTATATGCACCTATTTGCGCAACTATAGATTGAAAAAAGCCGGTAATGTTTAAAGATTTTTCTCCTGCAACATGTGAACTTTGAAATGCAAAACTAATCCATTCATTTTGATAATTCCAATAAAGTACAGGAATTATCATGATAGAAGCAATAACAATTGAAGGAATAATTTTTGGGGTATAAAAAAGAGTAAATCTTTTTTTAATTATAAAGTATAAAATAATTGGAATAATAAAAAGTATTGCTGTATATTTTGCTAAACCTGCAAAGCCTAAAAGTAAACCAAGCCATAACCAATCTTTTAAGAGATTGGATTTTTCAATATTTAAAGTGACAAATATGATAGGTACAATTAATATAAATAAAAGCGTGTCTGGCATTAACATCATAAATAAAGCATTAAATAGAAATGAAGCGTTTAGCGCAAGTGTCGCTATAAATGCTAATTCACTTTTATTAGAAATTTTGAGAATTAATATATAGATAGAAATAGAGCTGAAAATACCAATAAAAATAGCACTCAAACGTGCAAAAAATTCACTGTATCCAAAAGTAGAGTTTAAAAGGTAATGAATCCATCCCACAAGTGGAGGATGATCAAAATAACTAAAGTCTAGATATTTTGCATATAAAAGATAATGTGCTTCATCTACGCCTAAATCAAATTGAGGTACAACTAAAAGACGAAGTATTGTGAAGAAAAATAGTAGTATAAAGAGTGGCTTATGTAACTTAAAAAGACTCTTTATACTTTCTATCATGATAACTATTTAACTAAAGCCTCTAGCATCGGTTTCATGGTATTAAATACCCATTCAGGTGTAATAATTTTAATACATTGATTGTCACTACAAGGTGTTTTTCTATGATTTGCAGCACTAACACAAGGGCTACATGCCATACCTGCAAAAATTGGAGTTGTTGGTCCAAGAGAACCATACAGTGCTGGAGTTTCAGGTCCAAAAATAACAAATGTATGCATATCAGTAATAGAAGCAAAGTGTGCTGGTCCAGAGTCGTTTGTTAACATCATAGCACTTACTGAGTACAAGTGAGGAAGTTGTAAAAATTTAACCCCACCAGCAAAATTAATACAACGAGGATCATTGACACTATTTGCAAGTTGTCCTGCCCCTTCAGATTCATTAGGAGCACCAGTAAGAAGTACAATGGCATTTTTATTGTGTTCTAATATTTTTTCTATTACTTGAGCGTAATTTCGTCTGTCCCAACGTCTTTGAGGAAGTAAGTCTGAAGCATTAGAGTTTACTAAAATAACAGGATTTACTTTAGCATCAAAACCTTCATAATGTTGTGCAATTATCTCTATGACTTCACGTTTTTGAGCATCTGAAACTTCAGTTTTTGCAATTTGTATCTCTTCATCTTTAATAACTCTTTTAGTAAATGGTAGCTCTTCATCTTTTGAAAGTAAAGCATCTACTAGACCTATAAAGCTTTTTGCAATATGCTGGTGTGGATTATAAGAAACTTTATGAGTTAAAAAATCACCTCTGTAAAGGCCTTCATTGTGGAATGAGTGAAAGCCAACACGACGTAAAGAACCACTTAGAGGTGTTAAAAGTGCTGTAAATCTAGAAAAGAGCTCTAAGTCAATAACAGAATCAATTTTCTTTTGACGACACCATTTCATAAAACCTAGAGTACTTATTGCAAGAGGGATAAGTCCACTCTCATCAATTGTATAGATATTTTCTTCTTTAACTGTATTTAAAAGTTCTAATGAGACCTTATTTTTGCTAAAAATAACAAAGAAAATTTCACCATCGTTTGCTTGAAGTTCATTTTTTAGTTTACGCATAGCTGGGTCAACTAAAATAGCACTGCCCATCTCAGAGAGCTCTATAAATAGAACATTTTTGACAGGTGTCATGTCTTGAGAGACAAAAAAACGAAAAACTCTTTCGAAAAGTGTTCCTATAAATGTGAGTGGCACTCCTGCATAATGATCAATATTTCTCATTGTATCAACGTTCATTGTTTTCATCCTTTGATAAAGTTTCTTCTAAATTGTTTAACTCAGTACTAGTTATTTTTTTGCTTGTAGTCCAAAAGTATGCACCTGGTAGTGCCGTTATAATTAAGATTAGTCCATAAATAATGGAAATACTTAAAATTGATGCTTCTGAAGCACCTACCAACATTAAAATACCAACCATAGCACTCTCTCTAACACCCCATCCAGCAAGGGAAATAGGAACAATAGTTAATAGAAATATTGGTGGAACTGCAATTAAAAATACTTGAAGTGACAGATCAACACCAAAAGATACAGCTAATGAATAAATAGCAAGTACAGAAAAGAGATGTACTGTCATTGATATTACTAAATGATAGGCAAGTAGCTTTTTAGAAGCATAAAGCTCGTTGAGTCTATGTGAAAGTCGATAAAAAAGGTCAAGGCCTTTAAAACGTCCTAAAAAGTGAATATGTTTTATATTCATTAAAACAATAAATCCACCAATACCACTTAGAGTAATTAAGTTAATAAGCTGAAAAAGCCACTTTGGAAAGGTTCCATAAAACAGTAGATTGGCAATTAAATTTAAAATAAGAAGCCCTAAAAGACCAATAACTCTATCAACAAAAATACCATAAAAAGCTTCTTTTGCAGAATAGTCGTTCTGTTTAAGTTCAATAATACGAGCGGCATCACCACCAATACTTCCAGGAAGAACTTGAGAAAAGAGTAAACCTTTAAAGTAACTTTTTATATAGAAAGATAGTTTTTCATCAAAAACTAGTTTTTGCATAATAAGTCGCCAGCGGTAGGCTGCAAAATAGGTACTAGTAAACTGTAGAAGTACAGCTGAAATTAATAAGAGAACATTAGCATTAATGACAATGTCGAAAACTTGTGCAACGTCAATGTATTGAAATAAAAATACAAATATAGCGATAGTAATAATAAGTTTAAGTAAATTTTTCATTAAAAACTTTATAAATTAATTTAGAAATGTATTTTATCTAAAAGTAGGTAAATTTAAAATAGTCTCATATTATCTATCTAAGTAGTACGAATTTTAAATTGGAACATAAATTGCTTAAGTTTTGATAATAAAAATTTAATATGAAGGACGCAAGGATGCAAACCGGATATTATAGTGCTGCTGGGGGAATGGTTACCCAGTTTAATAGACTAAATAACATTGCAAATAATTTAGCAAATGTAAATACTATTGGATTCAAACAAGATAATGTGATTGTTGGGGACTTTGAACGTCTTTACCAAGAAGCACGAGATGAGTTGCCTCTTAAAAACCAAACTGTAGAAGGTGCTAAATTTATCAATAGATCTATGGCTAAAGTGCCTCAAATTGTTGATGGCTATACAGACTTTACATTAGGTAACTTACAAAAAACAGAAAACAAACTTGATTTTGCACTTTCAAAAGAGAATCTATTTTTTGCTGTTGAAACTCCTGAAGGTGTACGTTTAACACGTGATGGCTCTTTTACACTTGATGATGAAGGCTTCTTAGTTAATAAACAAGGCCATAAAGTACTTCCAAGTGATTATTTTGAGACTGAGGGATATATTAAGTTTGACCCGCAAGATACTATTGTTGAAGCGGATAAAAACGGAAAGCTTTACAGTGCACTTACTGGTTCACTAAAGATGATTGAAAAGAAAAACATCTTAGTACTTGAACCAGAAAATGTTGACAAACTAGTAAAAGAGGGTAACTCCTTATTTAGACCTGATGAAAGTTCTGAACTTAAAGCATTAACTCAAACTAACTCAGTTCGTCAAGGGTTTGTTGAAAAAAGTAATGTTAATCCTATTACTGAAATGGTAGCAATGATTGAAACTAACAGACTTGTTGGTATGTATCAAAAAGCTATGGATACACAGATGAATGATCTAAACCGTGATGCAATTGAAAAAATTGCTGTATCACGATAAAAGTTAAATAAATGATGAAAAAGAGTACATTATGATTCAATCTTTATATACCAGTTCAACAGGAATGTTGGCACAACAGACACAAATTGATACAACGGCCAATAATATTGCCAATGTTAATACCATAGGGTTTAAAAAATCACGTGCAGAGTTTGCTGACCTTATGTATAAGGTAACAGAATATGCAGG
>Ga0233441_1001717_pt1 | contig 18160 bp, 20 predicted proteins | sample SI_123_September_4_FD_182781 | JGI IMG/M metagenome (GOLD analysis project Ga0233441, IMG submission 182781) | Seawater microbial communities from Saanich Inlet, British Columbia, Canada - SI_123_September2016_135_MG | ecosystem: Environmental > Aquatic > Marine > Inlet | place: Canada: British...
GATCAATTTTATTAAAAACAAATTCTGGCTTATCCCACTCACTCAGACTAACTTTCCCATCACCGTTACTATCTCTCTTACTAACTGCCATGTTCGGATTCTTCGCCCAAACCATAGAAGAAAAAGTAATTCCTAAGCCAACAGCCAGGATCATTAATAAATTAATCGTTGATTTTTTATACATTTTTATTTCCTCAAGAAAAGTAATTGGCGTTTGATTGTACCTTTAAGCCTATATTAACATTAATTAAAGCATACGTTTAATTATTAGATCTATACTGTTTAGACCTATCCATAGCGTTGTTGATGCGTTTTTTTGTCTCTGGATGTGAAGAAAAATATTTTATTGATTCTTCTAGATTATCATCAATTTCATCAACCCTAGTAATTGCATCCAAAATATTGGCAAAGTGAATTGGGTCTTTATTAAGTTGAGTCATATTGTCGAACAAGAACTCATCTGCTTCATATTCATGGGAGCGCGAATAACTACTCTCAACTAGAAATACAGGCATAACAACCAGTAAGTCCTCAAGCACAGTTAAGTCACTAGTCATCATGCTAATTGCTGTTGATATTAAAGATGAGTGCACCACTTGTTGCAATCCATGTCGATATTTAACATGACCAATCTCGTGTAATAATATAGCATCTATTTGTTCTGTATTTTCTGCAGTTTGCAATAAACCATCAGTCAGAATGATTTCTCCAGAAGGCAAAGAAAAAGCATTGGCTTCTTCGCCCATCTTTCTTATATGAAGCTTGTAATGAAATTCTTTATCCTTTATAGAGCTAACCAATTGATCAAAATCTCGATAAGCATCTTGTTGTTGCGCTTGGGACAATTCACTTTCATCAAGTATATATTCATCTAAAAACTCAAGCGTTCCTTTTGATAATTTCTCATTAATATAAATTGGCAGTGCGTAGGCGATCTCTTTGCTTGCCCACGGGAAACCGACTCGAACTATTACAAGCCCTATAACAAGGAATAATACAACGGCCGAAACTGCCCATTTCCACTTACTCTCTAGTCGATGAAAAAGATCTTTATTATTAAACAAGACATCAATCGCGTCATTATCTTGCGTCTCAAAAACTGAGCCATCAGAGAAGACAATTCTACGATTGGCAGACCCAACTCTATCGCTCAGAACAAAGTCTGATAGATTAATCAGTTTAGACTCTTGTTCATCGATAGACAGATAAAGCCCGCCCTCTAGTTTGTCAATGTTAGCAACATTTCTCTTAGAGCTATTAGAGGCATACCAATAGCCAACTACCTTCATTAAAAATCTATACCTGTATCCACATCGAATACATCGCCCATTTCATCTCCTAATGCTGACTGCTGCTCCTGCTGTTGTGAAATAAACTGTTCTAAATGATCAGTATTGGCAACACTGATTGTTTCAACCGTATATTTTGTCACACGGATAACTGCCCAAGGGTAAGCTAATCCCAGCGTTAGTAATATTAATAAAAAATTATTAAGATAAATCCAAAAAAATGGCATCACTTCTAAGCTTGAACCTAATTGAATTTCGCCATCTAACTTGGTATTAGCATAAACATAATTACGCACTCGTGTTGCCAAATATGCTTTTGACCAAAACATAATAATAAATAATAAAAGATAAACAACAAAAACAATTGACATTACCGCCTCTGGTGCTGGACCTTGTTCAAAAACAGTTTCAATGCCGCCTAAAAACAAACCCATAACAATAGAAGTCACAATACCAACGCCTATCACGGCAAGTATAAATATGCCATAAATTGCATAGAATTTTGAGGTCAATAAAGTTGTTGAAAAACTTCCTTGCCCATAACGGTGATTATTAATATAGTAATCCATGGTTATTTTTTTAATAAAAGGAATAAGCAATATAAACGCCAAATAACCCACGGCAAACATAATAAGAAACGACTCTTCAAAACTTCCAGAAAAAATTGTCAATATAGAAGATCCTACTAAAGGCAATAATAAAAAAGGCAGTAAGAATGGAATAACTAAAAAATACAAGTAAGATTTACTCAAAGCGCCTTCAAACCCAAAACGTACATTTCTAAAACTAGAAATCTTGGCGTTAAACTTGATAGACCTCCAAATAATCCACGGAGATGCAACAATTAAAATAGGTATGAAGATAATGGCAGCCTCTGGAGAAACCTGACTAACCACTGTATAGACAATAAATAAAGCCACTGCAATTAAACGACCCTTTAGAATTGTTATGGGTGAGGCGTGATATTCAAAAGAAGACCCTTCTAGTAGGGTATTACCATACATGTATCGTTTTTTTCTAACGGTTGCCCAAGCAGAATAAATACCAAGTGTCAAAATACTCAGAATTAAGTTAACAATCCAAATCTTAAAATATTCTAAACCAGCCCCCTTAAACTCTATTGCTGTTTGATTATCTGATGACATGTTTTCTCCAGTTTTATTTTACTAAAATAAGCATTAACAACAAATTGTACCTTATGGTGCACATTGATAGTCAGTACTAAAACTCAAAAAATTCGGAAATTATTGAAATAGTATTTTTTCATTAAAAATACTAAATATGTCTATTTTTATGATAAATTACGTTAAAAACTAACTAAAATTGATATAAATTAGATATTTTTAATAAAAAATAACTGATATTAGCCTTGAAATTGATAAAAATATCAGTTTATTGGGGGTAAAGTTAAGTTTTTTTAGAGGTTATTCGTAAAATTTTCTAAATTTTTAACAAAAATATGGGTGTAAGCAGTTTTAAAAATAGGGAATTATGATTTATAAGCGACTGTTTTTTAAAATTACAACAACAAAGAGTTTTGGTGAAAAGTACCTTTTAACACCTAAAGGCATAAGTTCTGCTAAGAGCAGCAAAGTTGCTCAGCATATCTAAAATTCGATGCCTTCGATTTCAGCGATTGTATGAATATCCTTATCGCCACGCCCAGAAAGGTTAATAATAATGTGTTTGTCTTTACTCAGCTCTTTAGCAAGCTTAATGCCGTAAGCTACCGCGTGAGAAGACTCAAGCGCTGGGAGAATACCTTCAACCCTTGTTAAAGTGTGGAATGCATCGAGCGCTTCATCATCGGTAATCGCCACATATTGTGCGCGACCTGAGTCTTTCAAATAAGCGTGTTCTGGGCCAACACCCGGATAGTCTAAGCCTGCCGAGATTGAATGCCCTTCAATGATTTGTCCATTTTCATCTTCCATTAAATAAGTGCGATTGCCATGGAGCACGCCCACACTACCTGCACACAAAGGTGCGGCGTGAGCCGTTGGGCCTTTTTCTAAGCCATGGCCTGCTGCTTCCACACCGTAAATAGCCACTGACGCATCATCAATAAATTCATGAAATAAACCAATGGCGTTTGAGCCACCGCCCACACAAGCAACCAGCGCGTCTGGCAAGCCACCGACTTGATCAGCAAACTGCACTTTAGCTTCTTTGCCAATAATTGATTGAAAATCACGCACCATCATCGGATAAGGATGCGGGCCGGCAACCGTGCCAATGATATAAAAGGTGTCGTCAATATTGGTAACCCAATCACGCATCGCTTCATTCAGTGCGTCTTTCAGGGTTTTAGAGCCTGAGGTTACTGGAATAACCGTCGCACCTAAAAGCTTCATACGAAATACATTGAGCGCCTGGCGAGCAACATCAACCTCACCCATATAAACAATACATTCCAAGCCCAAACGCGCCGCAACTGTGGCAGTTGCCACGCCATGTTGGCCAGCACCAGTTTCAGCAATAATACGTGTTTTACCCATGCGTTTGGCTAATAATGCTTGACCAATGGTATTGTTAACTTTATGAGCACCGGTGTGATTTAGGTCTTCACGCTTTAGATAAATTTGCGCGCCACCGAGTTTTTTACTGAGATTTTCAGCGTGATAAAGCGGTGTTGTGCGGCCGACATAATGTTTTAGATCGTGCTCAAATTCTTTTATAAAATCTGCATCGTCCTTGTATTTTTCATAAGCCTCTTTAAGCTCAGTTACCGCGGTCATTAATGTTTCTGCAATAAAGACACCGCCGTATTGTTCGAAATGACCTTTATCGTCTGGCAATGAATAATTCATGAACGCGCCTTATGTATAAATTGTTTTATTTTATCGATATCCTTAATACCCGGGCCACTTTCCACGCCACTAGACACATCAACCGCATAAGGGTTTACATGTGCAATTGCATCAGCAACTGTATTTGGATTAAGGCCGCCAGCCAGAATGATTGGCAAATTGATATCGACCTTAGCCAAACTCCAGTCAAACGCCTCGCCCGTACCACCATAAGTGTCTTTGTTAAAAGCGTCTAACAACAATCCACTGGCTTGATGATAATCATCAGCCATTTGAATAATATTGGTGTCTTGATTAACGCGCAATGCTTTGATAAAAGGCATTGCGTATTGTGTACATTCAGCTGCTGACTCGTCGCCATGGAATTGCAAAGTATCGAGTGGCACTTCGCACAACACTTCGTCAATAAAATTTGGCTCTGCATTGACAAACAAACCCACACGATTAATAAACGGTGGCAAAGCATTAACAATTTCTAGTGCTGTTTCAACCTCAACATGGCGAGGTGATTTTCCATAAAATACCAAGCCAATCGCATCTATGCCGAGAAGTGATGCCTCTCGTGCATTGTTGGCATTGGTAAATCCGCAAATCTTGATTTTCATCTAATGTGTATTTTCAGCCTCTAATTTTGCTCTAATTGTATCACGGTCAATCCACCATTTGTCTTCCACTAGCAAGTCAACTGCGCCTGATAATTTCTTTAAAAAGACTTCAGGCTTATCCAGCTCTAAAGTTTTACGCCACACATCAAAAGTAGATTGATCAGTAATATGCGAGTGTTTATCTGCAACACTGGTTAGCATTTGTAGTGCAAAGAACGTCAGGTCGTCGTCTTCACCACAACGTAGCGTTGTAATGTAATGAGCCGCTGCCGCCGCTACTGCTCTAGTATCTGCTTCTTCTGGAGATTCTTCCACCAAGTGCTGTAACATCGCCACGGTAATTTCTGGATCGATTGGAAAAGTAATGCCTAACCATAAAGCGTGCCCAAGTGCGACTAACGCATCTGGCCCTTCAGATAAGAACATCACATCACAAGCTTCAACAGCCAACTCCCACAGTTCGTCTTCTTGCGCTAGACTAAAAGCGGTAAAGGCTTTTTCCCATGCATCTGCACCTTTGTAGCGCTCTACTTGAATACGGCCAATCTCTAATAAAATTTTGATACGCTCTTCGGCCGGCGAACTCTCGCTTAAGCCTGCCAACTGAGATTCAAAATATTCTAATCTTGATTGCAGCTGCTCTTCATTAGCATAGACGTCTTCACCATCATCACCGTCAAAAATATCTTGATCTTTGTTTAAATATTTAAATCCCATTTTGTTATCCTTTAATAAAATGCCGCCTCTAAGCGGTCTTCCCAATTTTCTGGCGTGTCGCCATAATCAGGCTTAACATCCATTTGAAAAAAGCGTTCGTCTGATGCTTTGGCAATGCTTTTAAGCACTACAACCAATTCTTCAAAAGATTCAAGCTGCGGATTGGCAATCATGACTTCACTTATTAGCAACATAGAGGTCTACCGTTATTAATTAAATGCCTTGTATTTTACACCGCAAAGCCCATAAATAGCCATGCGATAGTAAGGCTATGATTTTTTCGACGCTTTTTTGGTGGTCTTTTTAACTGCTTTTTTCTTGGCTTTCTTTTTACGCTTAGCAGTTTTAGCTTTGATTTTTCCAGCAATGGCTTTTTTACACTCTTCTAGTGTGAGTTCGCCCGGCTCTTTATTACCAAATAATTTAGAAATAGTAATGTTCTTTTGGCCTTTGCCTTTTTTCTTACCGTTCCAAATGTAAGGGCCAAAACGACCATTAAGAATTTGAATTTCAGAATCATCAAAGGTTTTGATAATGCGCTCGGCATCAAATTTTTCTTTAGCGGCGATCAGCTCCAATGCTTTTTCAAGCGTGACGTCTTCAGGAATGTCCTCTTTCAAAGAGACATATTTCTTACCATACTGTATGTAGGGGCCAAAGCGACCATAGTTAGCTTTAATCACACCAAAGTCGTCTGTTTCACCTACCGTACGTGGCATGTCAAATAACTCTAACGCCTCATCCAGGGTAATGGTTTCGATAACAAGGTTGCCACGCAGTGAAGCGAAAGCCGGCTTATCCTCGTCATCTTTATGGCCGATTTGTGCGAAAGGGCCAAAGCGCCCAAAACGCACGCTTACAGGTTTTCCACTCTTTGGATCAATGCCAAGATCGCGCATGCCATGAGTCTCTTCTCTAGAGATATCATCTGCTGCTTCAATTTTTGCATGGAAAGGGTCGTAGAATTCTTTAACCACGCCTTGCCAAGCAACACCTTGATTAGCAATGGTGTCAAAATCGGTTTCTAAATTTGCTGTAAATTTGTAATCAACAATATCACCAAAATGTTTAACCAAGAAATCGGTTAATAGGTAAGCAACACTGGTTGGGAAAAGTTTATTTTTCTCAGCGCCTGTATTTTCTGTTGGCTCTGATTGCTCAACCTTGCCTTCGTTGATTTCAATCAATTGATAAGTGCGTTCTGCACCTTCTCGCGTTTCTTTAGAAACATAATTTCTGTCTTGTACGGTTGACACCATAGTGGCAAAAGTAGATGGGCGACCAATGCCCATTTCTTCAATTTTCTTTACCAAAGAAGCTTCAGTGTAACGTGGCTTAGCACGTGAGAAACTTTCTCTCGCCGCGAAGTTGGCCAAAGTTAATTCGTCGCCTTGGCTTAAATCAGGTAATAATTTATCGTCCGATGACAAGTAGTCATAAACACTTAAAAACCCTGGAAACACTAATATTTCACCATTTGCCAAAAAGGTTTCATCGCGATTAGAAATGTTGGTTTTAATTTGTGTTCTTTGTAGTTTTGCATCACTCATTTGTGAAGCTAATGCGCGCTTATAAATCAATGCGTACAGTTTGGCTGCCTGATCTTCCAAACCATAAATCTCCGACTTGGTTAAATCGGTTGGTCGGATGGCCTCGTGCGCCTCTTGTGCGCCTGCGTCTTTAGTCTTGTAGCGTCTTGCTTGATGGTACTCAACACCATACTTAGCGGTAATTTCTTTTTGGGCTGCTGCAATCGCCTCTTCAGACAATGTGAATGAGTCAGTCCTCATGTAAGTAATAGCACCTTCTCGATACAGGTTTTGCGCCAGCGTCATGGTTTGTTTAACTGAAAAACCTAACTTTTGAGAGGCTTCTTGCTGCAAGGTTGAGGTGATAAACGGTGCTTTTGGCGAACGCTTAGAAGGTTTTTTCTCAATACTGTTAACGTTAAGTGTTGCCTCTAATAATTTATTAGCAAACTCAAGTGCCTCATCTTTTGTCGCAAAGTCTTTATCGAGTTTTGCTTCAATTAACTCGCCTGCATCGTTCACCAAATCAGCTTTAATTTTAAAAGTGCTTTTAACCGTATGATCGTTGATTTCTCTTTCTCTTTCTACCACCAAACGTACCACTGGAGATTGCACTCTACCTGCTGACTTTGCGCCTGAAACTTTTCTCCACAGAACGCCAGAGATCTCGAACCCTACCAAACGGTCAATAACGCGTCTGGCTTGTTGTGCGTCCACAACATCAAAATTTACTGTTTTTGGCTCCTGGATCGCTTTTGTAATTGCGCCTTTGGTAATCTCATGGAAAACAATACGTGGCGTGTCTTTCGGTAAGTCGAGTGCTTCTAGCAAATGCCAAGCAATTGCCTCTCCTTCGCGGTCCTCATCAGTCGCGAGATAAACTTGTTCAGATTTTTTGACTGCCTTTCGAAGATCGGAGACGACTTTTTTCTTGTCGGCGCTGATTTCATAATTTGGCTTGAAGTTGTTTTCAATATCAATACCATCTTTCTTGGCCATGTCACGGATGTGACCGATACTGGACTTAACTTGGTAGTCTTTGCCTAAGAATTTTTCAATTGTTTTGGCTTTGGCAGGGGACTCAACAATGACAAGATTTTTTGCCATTATTGAACAGTGTGGTTGTCATCAAGAAATACAATTGATTCTAACCATTGTGCTGAAATCTCTTCATCGTTGCTATTGCCCAGCACCATCATTACCACCCACTTTAAATCATCTAAAGATACCGCAGAATCACCCAATGACATGATTTGATCAATGATCATTTCACGCTGGTTAGCATCTATTTGGCCCATGTTTTCCATAAACAATAAGAAGCCACGAGACTTGGCATCGAGTTTTAATTTTTCCACCTCGCTATAAATACGCATGCCACCATGTGTATTAGCAAATGGCTTAATATTGCCATCTTGCAAGGTGGCAATATTTTCTAGCCAACTCAATGCTTTTTCAATGCGAATTGGCTCAAAACCTGCATCTGAAAGGTGTGCTTTTAGAGTGGTGTCATCAATTTCATTAGACGAATCATGTTCTGCTTCTTCAAACAAGTAATCGAACATATAAGTTAGTACGTCAAGAATATTGTGTGTCATAAAAATCTCACTTAGTTAATAGATAGCCAGAGCCACCAGCCTTTGTCACCCTGTTTGCAAGTTCCAATAAAAGCAACTCTTGTGTAATGATTTGGGGGCTCAACCCACTTTTTTCAACCATTTCATCAATACTTATGGCCTCATAACTCAAGTATTTTAATAGCACAGAGGGGGTGTTGTCTACATCTTTTGTATAAATAGGTGCGTTATTGCCCAATAAAGGTGCCTCGAAGTCTAAAGACAGCTCTTCGATAATGTCGTCAATATTTTCAACTAATTTTGCCCCTTGCTTGATTAATTGATGACAGCCTTGCGACAATGGGTTGTGAATAGAGCTCGGAATAGCGAACACTTCCTTACCTTGATCAGCGGCTAATTTAGCCGTAATCATGGTGCCACTTTTAATACTAGCCTCCACCACCAAAGTACCCAAACTCAAACCGCTAATAATTCGATTTCGCCTTGGGAAATTATTAGCAATCGGCGAAGTGCCAATACAAAATTCAGACACCAGTGCGCCTTGGGTTGAAATTTGGTGTGCTAATGATTTGTGTTTTGCCGGGTAGATGCGGTCAAGCCCTGTGCCACACACTGCAATGGTTAATTGGCCGACTTCTAACGCACCAATATGCGCACTGGCATCGATACCACTGGCCATACCCGAAGTAATCACTAAGCCTGCTTTAGACAACGCCTCAGCAAACTGTTGAGCGTTTTGTTTACCGCCTGGTGTCGGGTTACGACTACCCACAATGGCAAGCTGTTGCCTAGACAGGCATTCAACATTGCCTCGCACATATAGCACCGGTGGCGGGTCAGAAACAGTTTTAAGCTGTTGAGGATAGCCTTCATCAACCAGCGTTAAAATATGGCAGTCTTCGGCTTTAGCCCAATCAATATCAGCCTGTACCATCGAAGCATCTTGTTGTTCTAAATAATCAAGGGTTACTTGGCGAAATAATCCGCATTCTTTACGCTGTGTTTTTGAAGCTAAAAACACTTGCTCAGGCGTTTCGAAAATTTTGAGTGCCTTATAAAAAGTACGCACACCTAAGTGTGGTGCTTTGAGTAGCATGAGCCAATAGATTAGATCCATCTTAAATTTAGGTTATTAAGGATTTGAAAGTTATTATAAATTAATATACTTATTTACAAGGCGTATTGTGATTTATGGTAAAATTGCAAGATTTTATCGGCTGATATTCTATTATGAAACAGAAAAGAACCTTCCAACCCAGTGTTATAAAACGCAAACGTACTCATGGCTTTAGATCAAGAATGAGCACTAAGTCTGGCCGTGCAGTAATCAACGCCCGCAGAAGAAAAGGACGTAAGCGTTTAGCTGCCTAAATTTTAAGTGTCTTTTCGGCTGACTCGTGAAGCCAGAATTCTTAAAGCCCATGAATACACCCATGTTTTTAAAGGTGGTAAGCGGGCCAAGGGTAAGTACTGGCAAATCATTGCAAAACCTATTCAAGAGTCTAGACCACGTCTAGGCTTGGCAATATCAAAGAAGGTGGCGCGTTTGGCTGTCGACAGAAATCGATTCAAACGCGTTGCTAGAGAGACTTTTAGGGTGGCGCAAGCACAGTTAGACAATTGGGGCTTTGTGGTGATGGCTAGAAATGCTAAGCCAGCTAAAAGCCCAGAGTTGTCTGCTGAATTATTAAACTTATTTAAACAGGTGACGAAAAACTAATTTGAATTATGCGTTATTTATTGCTTATTCCCATTAAATTTTATCAGCTATTCATCAGCCCATTTCTAGGCACTAATTGCCGTTTTGATCCAACTTGTTCGCAGTATTCTTACGATGCTGTGAAAGAGCACGGCTTTTTCAAAGGCTTTGCACTCAGTGCAAAACGCATTGGAAAATGTCACCCTTGGCATGATGGCGGCTTTGACCCAGTACCCAAAAAACATTCACACTAATATCAAATAAACCAACCTCTTATGAACAATCAAAAATTATTTCTCGGTATTGCCATCTTCTTAACTGTTTTCCTATTATGGGATAAATGGCAAATCACACACGTTACTGATGCTGATGGCAATGTTGTTCGAAAATCTCAAATTACTTTGGATACATCGTCGAAAAACAATGATGTGCCAATGATCAATACGGAGACGGCAGAAATTGATCTACCAACCCCGACAATCACTGAAAGCCACGGCTTTACCACGGTCACAACCGACATGCTTACAGTAGAGATCAGCCACAAAGGTGGTACGATTCAAAATGCCTATCTTAATGCCTTCCCTGTCGAAAAAGGGGGCGAAGAGAAGTTTCAACTATTAAGCAACAAGACTGGTTCATTATTCCAGGCACACAGTGGTTTAGCATCTCGTGATGACTTATTGCCAACGCACTTATCTAGCTTTAATTCGGCTAGTTCAAACTACCAATTGTCTGGTGACGCGCTTATTGTCCCAATGACTTGGCAAGGTAAGAATGGCGTTAAAGTGACTAAAAATTTCCACTTTAAAAAAGGCAGCTATAGTGTTGGCATCGATTACCAAATTGACAACAACTCCGATCAAGCAATTCCAGCCAAAAGCTATGTGCGTTTAAGTCGCAGTGCAATTGATCAATCTAATATGATGATGCCGACTTTTACTGGCGGCATTATTTATGACAAAACATCTCATACTGTACAAAAAAATGAGTTCGATGACTGGAATGAGTTTAATCAACAGCAATCAGCTGGTGGTTGGATTTCTATGGTGCAACAGTACTTTATTGCAGCCTGGATTCCAAGTCAAGACGAAGAACAAGTATTTTCAGCAAGCACTAGCAACAACCTACATAAACTAACCAATGCCAACCAGCAAGTTAGCATTGGTGCTGGTAGCAGCGCAACACTAAGCGCCAACCAGCTTTATCTTGGCCCTAAAGAGTACGGAAAAATTGAAGAAGTTGCAACTGGCTTAAACTACACACTAGATTACGGCTGGCTTGATATCTTAGCGGACCCTCTGTCTTGGGCTATTCATAAAATCAATGACTTTATCGGCAGCTGGGGTTGGTCCATCATCCTTATTACTATCTTGATTAAGCTGGCTTTTTACCCATTGAGTGAAAAATCATACCGCTCAATGGCTGGCATGAGAAAGCTCTCACCAAGATTAGCTAAACTCAAAGAAACCTATGGTGATGATAAGCAAAAAATGGGTCAAAAAACCATGGAGCTATATAAGAAAGAAAAAATTAACCCGGCTTCTGGTTGTTTGCCAATCATGGTGCAGATCCCTGTATTTATTGCTTTTTACTGGATGTTGCTTGATACGGTTGAGTTGCGCCAAACAGCATTCTGGTGGCTGACAGACTTGTCAACAGAAGACCCTTACTATATCTTGCCAATTATTATGGGTGCGTCTATGTTTGTACAGCAAAAGCTTAACCCACCGCCGCCTGATCCGATGCAGGCAAAAATCATGATGTCGTTACCATTTGTGTTTACCATTTTCTTCTTATGGTTCCCATCAGGTTTGGTGCTTTACTGGGTGTTTAATAATATTTTATCTATTGCACAGCAGTGGTCGATTAATAAGCGTATTAACGGTTAATTGCTTGTTATTTTTGCCTTGTATAATGCAAAAATAACAGCGCAATAGGTGTTACACATGCTACTAGACAATTCAGATGAGTATCAATATTGGCGAGACGAAAAACTTGCCAATATCCCAACCCGGCTAAACGATTGTATTGTTGAAATACAAAACCCATTTAAACTCTCAAATGCAGAAAAAAACAAAATTATCGACCTTTGTCAAAGGGGGGATTTTGCCTTATTTCAAATTCAACCTGTTGATCAATACGACAAAGCGATTATCAGCATCAATGCACAGTTTGGGCTAATAAACTTTGATCAGCACTTGTTTGTTAAAACCGGCGGTCTGGCACACATCACCCAGAGTGACAAAAAAAACCAGAGCGAATTTATCCCCTACACCGACAAAAACCTAGGTTGGCATACCGATGGCTACTACAATGCAATTGATGCGCGTATTCGTGCGTTTTCATTGTTCTGTGTTAACCCTGCGACTCAAGGCGGTGTCAATGAATGGATTGATCCACAAATGATCTATCTATTACTACGGGAAGACAACCCCGATGTTGCCAAAGCACTCACACACTCGCAAGCCATGAGTATTCCGGAACACAAAGTTGATGGTGTTGTTAGGCGCGAGAAGTCAACGGGGCCAATATTCTTTGTCGATGAACTTAGTGAGTCGCTTTATATGCGCTACACTCAACGCAAGAAAAATATTGATTTTTTAGATTCTACTGAAATCAAACAAGCTGTTGAGCACTTAGACGCTCTACTAAGCACAAAAACTGATTATCATTTTCAGCATCTAATGCAATCTGGCCAAGGCTTATTGTGTAACAACATCCTACATAGGCGCAATAGCTTTACCGATGATAGCAATAATCCAAGACTCTTACTCAGAGGGCGATATTTCAATCGGATCAAATAGGGTTATAATCACCCCATGATTAACAACCACTTACTCAGTCTCGCTAAGCAGTCACCTTCAGATAATAAAAATGAACGACCAGACAATGAGATTTCTCTAGTGGTGATTCACAATATCTCCCTACCACCAGGTGAATTTAACAACGACTATATTGAGCAATTCTTTACCAATCAGCTTGATTTTAATAAACATGCTTATTTTCAAAACATTAAAGAGATGCAGGTATCTGCACACTTATTGATTAAACGAGACGGCTCAAGCATACAATTTGTGCCGTTCGATCAGCGCGCCTGGCATGCAGGTGAGTCTAGTTTTAAAGACCAAAACAATTGTAACGATTACTCTATTGGCATCGAGCTAGAAGGAAGCGACAATCTTGCGTATGAAGCGGTACAATATCAATCATTAAAAATAATACTAAATTTATTAAAGGCTCATTACCCAATCGAGGCTGTTGTTGGGCACAGTGATATTGCTCCAGGTAGAAAAACTGACCCAGGTAAAGCCTTTAATTGGGATGAAATACAGGATTAACACTCATGAAACTACTCAATAAATCTTACTTACGTGCCAAGCAAATCAAGCTCATTATCTTTGATGTTGATGGTGTTTTAACCGATGGCGGGTTGTATTTTTCTGATGGCGGAGAAGAATTCAAACGCTTTAATTCGCTTGATGGCTTGGGCATCAAAATCCTAAAAGACAATGGCGTTGAGCCGGCTGTCATTACTGCGCGTAATTCAACAACGGTTGAACATCGCATGAAAAACTTAGGCATAACGCATTTTTATCAAGGCCAAGATGACAAAGTTATTGCCTTTAATGATTTGCTAAATAAGCTCAATCTAACAGCCGATCAAGTTGCCTATATGGGTGATGACGTGATCGATTTGCCAGTAATGACTAAAGTGGGCTTGCCGATTGCAGTTGCTAACGCACATGAACTGGTTAAAGAAAATGCCTGCATAGTAACGGAAAAGATTGGCGGACACGGCGCCGTTAGAGAGGCTTGTGACTTTATTCTAAAAGCACAAGATAAGTATGATGAGGCGATGAAAGTCTATTTGACATGACCGAATTTCAGCAGCAATGCTACCAAACACTTAAAGACAAAGTACCCGCTGGTCGGGTAATTACTTACGGGGGTTTAGCGCAATTGATCGGCCGTCCTAATGCGCATCGAGCTGTTGGTAGTGCAATGAATAAAAACCCTTTTGCACCCAAAGTTCCTTGCCATCGCGTGGTCAAATCAAATGGTGAATTAGGTGGGTTTGCACTCGACCTGAAGATCAAAATAAAACGCCTTCAAAAAGAAGGCGTTCAGGTCATGAATAATAAGATTGTTGACTTTAAAGAAAAAGTCGTCAAGATAGCTTAGAGTTTTTTACCTCGCGCCTTGGCAATCATTTGTAGTTGTGCCATCGCTTCTGCTAATGCCGCTTGTGTTGTACCAACATCGTGACCATTGTCTGAATTAGTCATGGCCTCTTCTGCGCGTTGTTTGGCTTCTAATGCTTTAGACTCGTCTAAATCATGTGCGCGAATTGCTGTATCAGAAAAAATCGTTACTGTATCAGGCTGCACTTCAACAATACCGCCAGAAACATAAATAGATTCAACGCCCTTTTCAGTTTCAACACGAACTTCACCTGGTTTTAAAACCGATAAGAGTGCAACGTGTTTTGGGTAAATACCCAATTCACCTGTTGATGCCGGTGCAAACACACAATTCGCTTCACCTGAGTAAAGTGACTCTGTTGCACTAACGACGTCGACATGGATGGTTGACATTTACGCGTTCTCCGCTGCTCTTTCACGAACTTCTTCAATAGAACCCGTCATGTAGAATGCTTGCTCTGGAAGATCGTCAAGCTCACCATCAAGAATTGCCTGGAACCCAGAAAGCGTGTCTTTAAGTGATACATACTTACCAGGAGAACCCGTAAATACTTCTGCTACGAAGAATGGCTGAGACAAGAAACGTTGAATCTTACGAGCACGTGATACTGACTGTTTATCTTCTTCAGATAATTCATCCATACCTAGAATCGCAATGATATCTTTTAATTCTTTATAACGCTGCAACACACCTTGTACACCACGAGCAATATTATAGTGCTCTTCACCAACGATTAATGGGTCTAGCTGACGTGAAGTAGAATCCAGTGGATCTACTGCAGGATAAATACCTAATTCTGCTACTTGACGTGACAATACAACAGTCGCATCCAAGTGAGCAAACGTTGTTGCTGGAGATGGGTCAGTCAAGTCATCCGCAGGTACGTATACCGCCTGGATTGAAGTAATTGAACCCTTCTTAGTTGAAGTAATACGCTCTTGCAATGCACCCATTTCTGATGCTAGTGTCGGCTGGTAACCTACCGCAGAAGGCATACGACCTAATAATGCTGATACTTCAGTACCTGCAAGTGTGTAACGGTAAATGTTATCAATAAATAACAATACATCACGGCCTTCATCACGGAAGTACTCAGCCATTGTCAAGCCTGTTAACGCAACACGTAATCTGTTTCCCGGTGGCTCATTCATTTGACCATAAACAAGAGATACTTTATCTAATACGTTTGATTCTTTCATCTCGTGATAGAAGTCATTACCCTCACGAGTACGCTCACCAACACCAGCAAATACTGAATAACCAGAGTGCTCAATCGCAATGTTACGAATCAGCTCCATCATGTTTACTGTTTTACCAACACCAGCACCGCCAAATAAGCCAACCTTACCACCCTTAGCGAATGGACAAACCAAGTCAATTACCTTAATACCAGTTTCTAACAACTCTGCTGCAGGGGCTAATTCGTCGTAATTCGGGGCTGGACGGTGAATCGCCCAATTGGTTTCTTCGCCAATATCCCCCGCATTATCAATTGGCTCGCCAAGTACGTTCATAATACGGCCCAATGTCTTAGTACCTACTGGCACTTTAATTGGTTCGCCTGTATCTGTTACTTCCAAGCCTCGTTTTAAACCTTCAGAGCTACCCATTGCAATCGCACGAACCACGTTGTCGCCCAGCTGCTGCTGAACCTCTAACGTTAATCCTGTTTCAGTAACGCTAAGGGCGTTATAAATATTAGGAACACTATCTGCTGGAAACTCAACGTCGATAACCGCGCCAATAATTTGTGTAATTTTTCCGTTGCTCATTTTGCTTTTTCCTCTTTTTAAACTCTATTTTTTTAAACTTATACTGCAGCAGCACCACTAACAATCTCAGAAATTTCCTGAGTAATTGCCGCCTGTCTTGCCTTGTTATAAACTAACTCTAATTCTTGAACCATATCGCCTGCATTGTCTGTTGCACTCTTCATTGCAATCATACGTGATGACTGCTCACAAGCAATATTTTCCACCAAACCCTGGTAAACCAAAGCTTCAATATATCTTACCAATAATGTGCTTAACGCCTCTTGGGCATCTGGCTCATAAATGTAGTCCCAATGATGATCCATATCATCAACTTCACCCGCTACCATTGGCACCAATTGTGCCACTGTTGGTGTCTGGGTCATGGTGTTTTCAAACTTGTTGTAAGCCACTGATAACTGCTGAATTTCGCCTTCGTCGTAAGCGTCTAACATGACTTTAACGGTGCCTAGCAAATCATCAAAATGCGGTGCATCACCTAAATCTATCAATACCGACTTAATGTTTAAGCCTGTATTTTTAAAAAATGATGTTGCCTTCTTACCAATCGTGCAAATATCAACTTCAACACCTTTGGCCTGGTAATCGGTTATTTGCTTTAACAAGCTTCTGAATAAGTTGGTGTTTAGGCCACCACATAAGCCCCTATCACTAGAAATAATGATAATGCCAATACGCTTAACATCGCCCACTTCTTTCATATAAGGATGCTCAAACTCAGAGTGAGCGTAAGCCAAATGCCCAATCACTTGGGAAATCTTTTCAGAATAAGGACGTGATGCCAACATTCTGTCTTGGGCTTTTTTCATCTTAGACGCTGCCACCATTTCCATGGCCGACGTGATCTTCTGAGTATTTTTAATACTCGCGATCTGTGTTCTAATTTCCTTGCCAGCTGCCATATTATCTACTTACCAAGTGTGGTTTGCTTTAAAGTCGTCAATTGCGGCTTGTAACTCTGCTGCAATATCGTCGTTATAATCGCCTGTTGTATTAATTTTGTCCATCAATGGCGTCTGGTTTGCACCCATGTAAGCAATCAATGCTGCCTCAAAATCAACTACTTTATTAGCGTCAATATCATCTAGTGAGCCTGAGTTCGCTGCAAACAACGAAGTTGCCATTTCAGCAACGGACATTGGTGCATACTGATTTTGTTTCATCAACTCAGTCACGCGATGACCACGGTCAATCTGTGCTTTTGTTTCTGCATCAAGATCTGAAGCAAACTGTGCAAATGCCGCTAATTCACGGTATTGTGCTAAGTCAAGACGAACACCACCACCCAATTTCTTAATAATGTTGGTCTGCGCTGCACCACCTACTCGTGATACTGATAAACCCGCATTAATCGCTGGACGAATACCTGCGTTAAATAAATCTGTTTCTAAGAAAATCTGACCATCAGTAATAGAAATTACGTTGGTTGGTACGAATGCTGACACGTCACCACCCTGAGTTTCAATAATTGGCAATGCTGTTAACGAGCCTGTTTTACCTTTGACTTCACCATTGGTTAACTGTTCTACATAATCTGCATTGATACGTGATGCACGCTCAAGTAAGCGTGAGTGCAAATAGAACACGTCGCCTGGATACGCTTCACGTCCTGGTGGACGCTTAAGAAGTAGTGATACTTCACGGTAAGCCCATGCCTGCTTAGTTAAGTCATCATAAACAATTAGCGCATCTTCACCGCGATCACGGAAGTACTCAGCCATTGAACAGCCTGCGTATGGTGCGATGTATTGTAGTGCTGGAGATGACGCTGCACCAGCATTAACAATAATTGTATTCTCTAATGCGCCGTGCTCTTCTAGCTTACGCACAACCGCTGCTACTGATGAGTCTTTTTGACCGATAGCAACATACACACACTTAACACCCGTGTCTTTTTGGTTAATAATTGCATCAATCGCTACGGCCGTTTTACCCGTTTGACGATCACCAATAATTAGCTCA
>Ga0233441_1001721_pt1 | contig 18108 bp, 24 predicted proteins | sample SI_123_September_4_FD_182781 | JGI IMG/M metagenome (GOLD analysis project Ga0233441, IMG submission 182781) | Seawater microbial communities from Saanich Inlet, British Columbia, Canada - SI_123_September2016_135_MG | ecosystem: Environmental > Aquatic > Marine > Inlet | place: Canada: British...
TAACAGTGTCTAATAGATCTTCCTCGGATTCAGTTAAATCAACGCCATGTTTAATTTGAGTTCTTAACCATTCATCCATTTCATATAGAGCCGCCCATTGACCATTGAAACTCAATGCCCTAACTGCTTCTCCTTCTGTTTCAAATTCTTGTGTTATTTTAATCATTATCTCTCCTTGAACCTAATAACGAGTCTTTCATCGTATGGGTAAAATGCTTCATCCTCTTCAAAATCGTACCACTCATTATCAGCACCTTCAGAGGTGTCATACCATTGTAATGTATTCCACCCACCGTCTGCCCAATGAGTAGCAAACATTTTCCACTCATCTTTAGTATTTGGTTTAGGAGTTTTAGGTCTATGAAACCCGGCGTGTACTTCCAATTCAACGATTCGTTTCTTCAACTCATCAATTTCTTCTACATAATTATAGCTCATTTTTCTTCCACCTCCGATTTAAGTGTAGTCATTCCTTGTCTAAGTGCGTTAATAAATCCGAAGTGATATAGAGCGTTAGCATCTTCGTCTGATAATTCCCAAGTCTTGGTTTCTTTGTCGAACTCATTTGGTTCCATAACCACAATCTTGTCTGTCATTCGCATTTCTGCAATAAGATATTCTAATCCTTGTTTAATTAACATCGACGATGCTTCTGGAGTGATATCCATTGTAACCTTTGCGGATCCATCTGGCATATCAGTTACTTCTACATTACTAATAGTTTCTTCATTCATAATCTCATCCTCAATATCAAATTCATTTAACGTTTTTCTTGTTTCTTCGGCAACATCAAACTTCTTATCACCATCCTGCCACGGATTATCCTTTCTAGTTTGAACTGCTAATGGAGACTCATCTATGGCTCCACACCAATTACACTCAGCACCATCTTCAACATACATTGAATGTCTTTCTATCTTACAATAATGACTCCACATATTCTTTTCCTTTTATTAATTGTTATACTACGTATTATACCCTACTTTGACTCAAAAGTAAAGCGATTAATTGATTAATTCTATAATTTTATCTACAATCTCGTTCGTGTCCTCTGGGGTCTCATGCGTGATAGTGATTACATTTCCCTCTTCAAACCCAAACAGTGTTTGCTGGTCTCCAAAATACTCTGCGATGTTTTTACATTTAGTAGTTACTGTTTGAATAAACTTTTCACTTTGCTCACTACCTCGTTCTTTATACCTACGTTCACGTTCTTCATCAGACACCGTTAATTGAATGATATGCAGTTCCCCTAGTTCTTTTGCCTTTTCAAAGAATGCTTTATTGTTTAACCTATCACCCTCTCCAATAATAACCTCATCAGGTTGAGTCGATATCCATTCAATTGCCTTTGGTGCCACCGCCATAGATAATCTATCCGTGCCACTAAACACTTCACTGTCTTCATACTTACCCAATACTCTAAGGTTTCCAGAAACGTGCGTGTCTAACAAATCAATAGGTTTATCCCTAGACCATCCTCCGATAGTTGTTAATAACTTTTTCATTACTGTTGACTTTCCTGTTCCAGGTTTGCCGATTAAATATATCAATTTCATTACATAAAACTCCCTAATCCGAAACCTTCTTCGGTAAACGTGTTATTATAATCAATAACACCATTGTCTAAAAATAAAGACATCTTGTCTTTGCTCACGTTGTTTGTTAAATATACTTTCCTAAGAGTTTCTTGTCTTGCGTCCCATAAAGGTTGCCAGTCAATACCACTCCAATGGTCTGCTTCAACTTTCTTAATTTCTTCTGCTTGTCTATCTAAATAATAACCTAGATACCTTCCTCTGCTCTTTCTGAATAACTTTTTGAAAGAACACAGTGCCGTTTCCATTGCAAAGTAATCTGCCTTATTTGCCACGTCAGGAAATCTTAGTTTCACTTCGGTCAATATTTCAGACGCCTCTACGTTTAAGAAATCCAACTGTACGGAGTCGATTTTTGTGTTGACCCACTCATCCTTGCCTAGTGCATAGAACAACCCGTTACGGTGGGATTTAGACCCACTGTGGTCGTGTAACCAGAGACTATCTACTTCGAGATTTATGTCCGTACATTGGGTCAAAGTTTGTAGGTAAAACCAAGAAGTATATCGTCCGAATTTGTGCCAACTGTTTACTTCACCCCATAGATTATAGAACGTTTCAACTGGATCGTTTGTTACACTTTCGTCAAATGCTTGTCGTTGAGTTCGGTTTCCGACCCATTCTTTATATGATTTAAACTGTGCAGGAAGGTGACCTTTGTTCCATTTGGTATCGTTTTGATATCTAAGTCTAGAGTAGTTTTCGTTATTCCATTTAGTCAACCTATCGAGGCCTACTAATTCCATGTCCGGAAACTCGTTCCAAATAAGATATGCTGTTGGCCAGTAATAAGTTATACCATATAACCAAATTAACCATAACTGCTGTTCTTTGTTATATTCAAATCGGTCAAAGAAGTAGTTAGTCATAAAGAGTGCTGAGTCGCAATCGTCAATTTCTAACGACCACCCAAACCAATTTATGAATGCTTCTTTACGGTTAGTGTCTAATCTAAAGTCCATTTATTCGTCAAAGGCTGGGAGGATTTTTACTTCAATATCAAGGTTAAAGAAATTAATCAAAGAAAGAAGGCTAGGAAGGTGTTGGGAAGAATTCCATTTATGTAATTCTCTCATGTCTGCATAGTACAATACAATTAAACCCTTCTTCAGGTGCAGTGTTCTCATTCTATTACACACAAAACCAAAAGCTGCATTGAGTCTAAACGATTTTGCGGTATTGATTATAGTTGCCACACCTTTCTGTTCTTCTTGCACCGTCATTCTAGTAAGGTATGCCTTATCGTATGCGAGTAAGTTTTGTCCGTCATATTTTGCAAGAGCAACATTCATATGTTGATTATCTAACCATTTTTTCACTGCACTAGTTATTGTAGTTTTGGATTTAACCACTTTTGTATCATAATAACGTTTAATCATAACATCACGGAGGTGTTGCTGACTGACGATCGAGTCGATGTCTGTTGATAATTCAGAAGCTGCCTTTTGCACCCAGAACTGTTTGTCGTCGTCATTGCTCTCTAACCTTAACTGAGACTCAGGGTTCATTCGAGCACCAAATACATCAAGGTTTCTATCAATTTCTTCTGGTGTATCACCAAATACAGATTCGTCTAGGAATATCACTGGGGCGGTGTTCCTGCCTTTGACTTTTGGCAAAGCACCCGCTCTATGAATACCACTATATATCTTCCAAACGCCGTCTCTAAAAACAACAACTATTGGGTCAAATTCGGCATCAAACTCATCAGGGTTTTCGTTCATTGCTTTTGCTAATGCATTTATATGCATCTCGTTCTTCATTTTCAGTCTATTTTGTCCTTCACCAAACTTACTAATCTCAGCAATCGACGTATCAAACGAAGGAAATACTTTGTTGTTGATATTGTCTACTATTAAATTCAACATCGTGTTTAATTTATCTTCGTCTAGTCCTGTATTAATCTCAGCAGAAATTCCTTTTCCGCCGTTTTCAACCCAATCAATAACAACTTGTTTATCTATTGGGGTAAGTAAAGATTCATCAACACAATGTCCATTTACTTTATGATATACATTATCCTTTCCAAGCACGTCTGCGGAATATTTCTGAGCAAACCATTCCATTGTTTCTGCCTTGGTTGTTTCTTTTTTGCTGTTGTCTTTTGCAACAAACAACACACTTTTCTCCAATTCACCACGTTGATATGCTTCCCAAAATAGGTTATTTATTGTCGATGAAATGTAATCTTCGCCCTTTGAAGAAGGACTAAATCCAGGATATACTTTTCTTTTGTCTAATTTATTTTTCCAACCATACACAATAGTTGGGTATTCTATTTTTGGCATTGCCATATTTTCACTTCCTTTTTTTTATCATTTATACTACGTATTATACCCTAAGTTGTACCAAAAAGGCAACTAATTGACACCTTTTATTTTAAGGGTATTAAAGAAAGTCCATTATTTTTCAAATGCGTCCAATACTTTATATGTAATATCAAATTGAGAATCAATAGCACTAATAGCACCTTTAAGTTTTTTTTCTGCGTCAGACCAATTATCATAGTCGTGGATATTATTATGTTTAATAATTAACATTCCTTTCGTTAAACCTTCGTCAATCATTTTCCAAACAACACCACCAAACCCTGCATTAAATGCTTTCTCAGAAGATATTCGAACAACAACTGTGTCTGGTTTTTTTGTTTTGATTGTATCAACAGTAGAATCTAGTTCTTTTTGTTGCCACACTTTAAAGTTTCTAGAAGCATTTGCTTCATCATTTTGAATTTGTCTAATTGCAGACTTCCAATTGGCAACGATTTGACTATTTGACCACAGTCCTGAATATGTATTAATTGCGGTATGTTTAAATTTAGAACTTTGAATATCAACTTCTGGGTCGCGGGTTTTAAGTTGGTTGTATAATTTAATAACAGCACGACGACAGTCTTCTTTTGAATTTGGGGTTTTTATTTTTTCTTCGTGGTTCATTAAATAACCAAACGAATCAACGTTCGCAAAGTTAAAATCGAAGTCTGAGAAGTTTACATAAACAACTTCAACCTCATTCCAATTAGCACGTTTTGCCGCATTGATAGTATGGTTTCCGTCTATAATTATATGCTCGCCATTATCAATTAACACAACAACAGGTTCGATTTGTTCCCTTGCTTTAGTTGGCGACTCAACCATTCTATCTGAGATCTGGGCAACTTTTTCTTCGTGAATCATATTCAATCTAACTTGATTTCGTTTAAATAAAACTACTTTATCAACAGAAGATTTAACACGTTTATATTTACCTAATTTAATTGCGTCAGCAACAGCAACGATTAAATTCTTATCGACAGCATCATAAACATCAACCTCAACTTCTGCGGGATTAGTTCCTTCCATAAAGTCAATCATTAGTTTTGTCATTTCTTTATCTAATGTATCAAACGATAAAATACCAACACCACCACCGACAGAAATATTATAAAATTGGTTCCAATCGAGGTGCTTCTTTGCGTATTTCAATGCGAAGTTTTCAAGAGTAATACATTCTTCAGGAGTACCTGTCCATAGAATGTATCTTTCTAATGAACCATAACTCCACGCTTCATTTAATTCTTTGTCTTTTGAAGAGTTAATATAACCATCATAGATTTCAGTAGTTTTGTGGTAACCAATATACATCTTGCCATTAATGATATTCCTCCAACCATAAACAATTGCTTCAAACTCTTTATTTAAACCTTTCATCTTTACTCCTTTATTAATCAACCTTATACCACCTATTATACCCTAAAACTGGAGGGTGTGGGAACTAATTGACACCTTTTATTTTAAGGGTATTAAAGAAAGTCGGATAAACCCTTTGGTTCGTCAACAAACACCTTGACGCAACCACCTTTACCTTTACGGTGGACGGCTTTATATATCACAGGGTCGTTCATATCATATTCACCATCTTCAAACTTATCTCCATTGATTCTGAATATTGCTAATTGGCATTTACTCTTTTGTTCACCGAGAAAGGTAAACCCGATACGTTCATAGAACCCAATAGAAACTACTTCAGACGAAACTCTATAATATAAAGCACCTTGAGTAATTGCCCACTTTAACGATTCCTGACAAAGTATTTTACCGACTCCCTTTCCTCTGTGTTTAACAAATGAATGAAGTAGTTGTAAATTTGCGACCTTTGGTTTGCGAATTGAAACTGTTGTAATGATAGCACCAAGTAATTCAGCACCGTCCCAATAACCTATACAGTTATCCCATTGGTCTTGCATGTTTGCTTTTGATACAAAAGTCTTTGCGAACTTGTCCCCTTTATCTGATGTGATAGCTGACTCAAATTCTTCTCTAGAAGTTTTACGTAATTTCAACATACTCGCGAACTTTCTTTCCCCTTGACTTATCGTACTTTGTTTTTAAATAACCATCCCAAGCATACGGATCCCAAATAAATGGGGCGAATTTATAATCAGTGCTACGTAGTAACTCAGCAACAGATGGTCCATCATTTAAAGCAGAATCAATAAATGCTTCAACGAACTTAAACTGTGCTTCAATTTCCTCTTTATTAACAGAAGAACGGAAACACCTAAACTCAATAGTTCCTGTATGTTTCATACAATAGGTATTAATTGCATATCGGAATGGTCTGCCCATAGACACACCGTCCTTTCCTGCAGCGTGTAACTTGATAAAACTATCAAAGTCTGTAGCAAGGTTAATAATATTTTGACTCATGTACTCTGGCATCTGCCTTCCACCGTCTTGCTTCAAATACATTTTGGCGCCCTTATGCTTTTTCATATCAGCATAGTCTGTAAACCCACCAACAGATTGAACTGTCATTGATTGGTTTTTTTCAATGTAAGCAATAAGTTTCTTTAACGATTCAACATCATCCTTTAATCCAGGAACGAAGCAGTGAATGTGTCCGTGTGAAATTGAAGATGCTGTTGGAGAATTGCCATTACTAACAAAGAACTTTTTAATTCCCATAATAATATCAACCTGCTCTTCCCAAGTATTACTCGGAACTGTATTAATCTCACCACCAAAAGGAGGTTCAATCCCTTGTGGGTCGCAAGCAACATACTTGTATGGTTCGTTCATATTGATAACATCCGTTTCCGAATATTCCCATTTGCCTAAGTTTTCAGGAACATCTAAACGTCGGTCAATATCACCCCATTCAATTTCATATCCCCAAGTAAAATCTTCTTTATTATAACTCATTGTAAGTCCTCTATGTCTGTATTAAAATCAACCTGAATTGTTTCTAACGTTTTACCATCATAATTGTACTCAGTAAACATTTCGCATTTCAGTGGTTTATTTAGTCCAGATCTAATCGCAATATCTTTAGTAGATGTAAATATAATACCGTTATCTAACTCGGTGTACCATAAAGGTCGTTCGTGGTTTCTGTAACAAGATAACTTTTTATCAGACGTGATAGTGACCACTGCCATGGACTCTTGCATGAAGTCCTGCAAAGGGTTCTTTCCTGCTTCATAAGACTTTAAAATCATCTCACTGTCGTTAGCAGTTTCGCATTTGTATTTCCAATTCTCAGGTTCGTCTTGAGACAGAACTCCGTTGTGGGCAATAGAAATACTATCGTTGCTAAACGGTTGGTTGAAGTGAATATCCGAAGTTGAATATCTGATATGACCAATCATGTACAACCCTCCGTCTTCATTAATGAAGTCCGAGAAGTCTAATTGTTTAAGAAATTGAGTTACAGGTTCGCCGCGTTTAATTGTAGTCAACACTCCACCTTTTACATAAGACAACCCCGTAGCATGTTTGCCACGAATCATTGTCTGCAGAAAGGTTCTTCGAATTAATTCAATGTCATCGGCACCAACTGTAGAAAGCGATACCCCAATCACTCCACACATTAAAAGAAACTACCCAAATCAGAATGTTCTTCTAATGCTTCTGGGTGATACTCTTCTAACCACTCCATGCCCTTAGGCTGTTGTTTTAAGTAGTCGTACCATTCTTCGGCAACCCACATTGACGGAGATACTCCATTCCAGAACGGTCTCCACAATTCATGCTCTTCATTCTTTCTGCGACTATCAACGTATGCTCTACGGGTATGTTCATAATCCCAACTGCCTAACTTATCCATATCTTCACGATAATAGAAAATTAAACTCATGCGTAGCATATCTTCAATACCAGTGTCTGGTGCTTCAATAGGTGTGTTACCGTGAATAACTCTCATGTTATCAATTAACAATAAGTCTCCTGGTCGAACATTGACCGCCGCACGCACCTCTGGTGCTACAAGATAACCTCCATTCCAACTCTTACCGTCTTTAGTGATTACTGTTAGGTTAGAGAACCCTTCATTCAAAGAACCAGCATCACGGTGACATGCCATTCTAGCATTTCTATCGTGAGTAGTTGTGTTTACTGTAATTGTAGTAAACGTAGTGTCTTCACCGATTAAGAATTTAGGATCTTGTCTATCCGCAAACTCGTTTTGTTTTGCGTAACGTCCTGGAACCAAACGTTTAAATTCGTTGTCTAATTTTCTAGCAAATGGGTAGCACTTCTCAAACTCTTCTCTGTTATGGTCTGTATGTGCAGTCGCACGACCGTAAGGAATTCTAGGGTATCTACCATAGAAACCAGATATGCCCGACCAGATAGGATTTGCATAAGAAGTATCGGAGATAAACTCTGTACGAATCTTCTTTGCATACGCAATTGCCTTGTCGATACTCATGCCAGAAAGCCTTTCCATGGCGACGTCAAAGAAGTTGTCGTAATCTCCAAACTCAGATTCAATTAAAGAACGCAACCAAACAGACCCTCTGTTCTCGTCTTTTACGTTCTTATGCTTTTCGATAATTGCTTCGATTTGCTCGACACCATCAACCCTTAGAGGTTGACCAGACTCGTAGTGGGATAATATTTCTTGTTGGAAAGTCGTTACCCAATCACGTCCCCCAGATTTCTCAGAACGAGGACCGGCTGCCATACCTCTATTGTTAGACTCAACGGCTGCAGAATACAATCCGGCGAAAGCACCCTCTTGTTCTTCTTTTGTAAAGACGTTCTTGCGGAATTTGAGTGCAAGTCTAGATTCATCTACACACTTCAGGCACTCGTTGTCACAAGTTGCAGACTTAACTACTTCACACACGGGTGGAAGATATACATCAGCATCGTCATCGATTAATACATCATAGAAACTTTCGTCTACATACTTGCCTAATAAGTCTTCGGCAGGAATCATAAACTTTGCGATGAATACGTCTTGTCCTTCGTCGCCTTTATATTTCTGCCAAGTGTTTCCGTTGATTGTAATTTCTTCCATTAATCAGACTCCTCAATTACTCCGAAGATTTGAGATTCTGGAATTAATAAAAACTTACTACCGTTCATAGTAATTGTTCTAGCAGAAACGGCTGCGTCTACTGGTGCAAACATAACTCTATCATTTGGAACTACTTGTAACGGCATTCTATTTCCATCTTGATATTCTCCTGGACCTACACCTACTACTGTTCCTGTTGTTGACTTCTTTTCTTCTGAAAGAATAATACCAGATGATGTTTCTTTTGTGTCCGTATCGGGTAAGATTAATACGTTGTTACCACATGGGTACATTTTATCTATTGCCATAATATAATTTCCTTTTATTTGTTATTTCTTTCTTTTCTAAGTTTCACTGTGCTTTTCAATTCACTTTGGTCGCAAGGTTCACCCTCGTAATCTTCAATACAACCTTTACATGCTACATGTGCTCCGTCACCTTCTTTTAGTGCGTCCTGTAATACGCAATCTTTGCCGTCGCAATATTCGTAGCAACCTTTTTCTTCATTAAATTTGTAATTCTTTTTCATATCGCATATCCTAATTTATTAATTAACTCTTTATACTCACCACCCTTTTGCTGGTGAACAAATTGAATTGTAATCCAAGCAAGTAACTCTTGTTGCTCGGGTGTTGTAACACTTGCCTTTCCTATGCAGTTGATAATAAACTCAACTTGATCTTCTTCTAATCCATGTAAATTCATTTTTTAATATCCTTTGTGCATACGTCTACTTGTTGCATAACAGAGTGTAATTGTTTACAAAGAAAGGAAAGTTTATCTTCCAATTCTTTAACCTTTGATTCTGAATAGTAAAACTTTTGTTTGTAGTCTTCAGTCTCCATCCCAACCAGTTTCTTTCCTTTCTTTACTAAATTGCTAAACATTTATTCTCCTCTTTTTATTTAATATACTTCTATTATACCTTAAATTAGTCGTATTGTCAAGTTTTTTATAACTATTTTATAAAATTATAATAAAAATCATTATCAATGTTATCGTCATTCAACGCATAATTTTTATCATTTTTCTTCGTATGCTTCTTGCCACGTCCCCATTAAACCCGCAACTTCGTATTCTGTTACTCTACCTTCAAAGAAGTTTGTATGGTCTGCACCATTTAGAATCCACTCCAACCAAGGCAGTGGGTTATCCTTAACTTTGAAATTAGGTTTAAGTCCTAATTGAAGTAAACGTCTGTCGGTAATGTATCGAATGTATTGTTTAACTTCTTCTGCTTCAAGTCCTTCAATTTTTCCAGTTTCATAAGCAAGGTCGATAAACTTATCTTCAAGTTTAACGGCAGTCTTTGCCATCTTATATATCTCTGCCTTAAACTCACTGTCTACAATTCTAGAATGCTCAGCACAGAATGCTTTGAATAACTTAGAGTTGCCTTCAACGTGGATTGACTCATCACGAATACTCCACTCTACAATCTTGCCCATACCTTTCATCTTACCAAAACGTTGGAAGTTAAGTAACATTACGAAAGAAGCAAACAAACTAATACCTTCGTTGAATACCATCTTCGCCAAAGCAAGTCCAGTGCCATGTAATGTATTTGAATCATTCTCCATCATAAAGTCTACTTTATCATTCATCTCTTTGTATTCGAGAAATGCGTGATATTCAGAATCAGGTAATCCCAATGTTTCATTAAGCAACGCATAAGCACGTTGATGGATTCCTTCTCGTGCAGCAAACGAACCTAACATATTTCTAATCTCATTGTTCTTAAACTTCGGAATGAATACGTCATAATAGTTTTGCCCGACCGCTACATCAGACTGAGTAAACAATCTTAGGATGTTGGTGATGTATTCCTTTTCAATTCGGGTAATCTTATTGCCTTTCCAGTCAGATACATCTTCAGACAAATCAATTTCATCTTCAATCCAGTGCATTGACTCATGATTAGTTGTTAGTTCAACTGCCCATGGATAGTAAAATGGTTTGTACGTTTCAGAAAACTCCATCAAACCACCCCCAGTCTTCTTAACAATGGTGTCGGCAACTATCATTAAGTCATCATATGTTCCTATCAACTTATCGTCAATAAAGATTTGAGGAACACTTCTAGCACCTGGAACCTTTTGGAACATTGCTAACATTTGGTCTTCGGTGTACAATACGTTTTCAGTGTATGTAAACCCATGGGTTTTAAACCAGTTCTTTGCCTTCGTACAAAATGGGCAATTTGGTTTGCTATATATTTCTACATTCATAATATTCTCCTATCCTTGGCAACTAGGACATGAGTCCTGACTTTCATAATCCATTTCGATTTCACTGTGGTCTTTTAATCTATCTCTTTCAATCTTCTCTGCTACGTTCTCTGCTCTATTGGATGCCTCTGTGCGTAGATAGTATAATCCTTTACAACCATATTTCCAAGCATCATAATGAACCGTATGTAGATATGCTTTAGTAGCACCAGCAGGGAAGAAGATGTTTAAACTTTGTCCTTGACATAGATACTTCTGTCTAGCACCACCGTGTCTAATAACCCAGTCTTGGTCAATCTCAATAGCAGTCTTAAATACGTTCTTCGTATGTTCATCTAACCAATCGAAGTGTTGAACAGAACCACCACTTGTAATAATACTTGACCAAGTGTCATCATCATTCTTACCTAGTTTCTTTAACACTTTAATCAAATGCACATTACGAGTTAGGTGTGAACCCACTCTAGTTCTTGAAGTAAACGCATTTGCTTTCCAAGGTTCGATACTTGGAGACGTTCCACCAATTAGACTCGAGTTTGCATTGGGAGCAATGGCAAGTAGATGTGCGTTACGTCTACCAGTACCTTTCATATCTGGTGCTTCACCTTTCTCTTTACCCAACTTCAACGATTCTTCAATTGCTTTGTTCTGAATGTTTCTAAAGGTTCTAGTATTCAAAGCAAGAGCATCTCTTGACTCAAACGGTATATTATGCTTTTGTAAGTATGCGTGGAAACCCATAGCACCTAGTCCTAAACTACGTTCTTGTTCAGCACTGTATCTTGCTTTACTAATTTCATCGCCAGCATTATCAATAAAGAATTGTAATACATTATCAAGGAAACGAGTTAAGTCAGCAACCATATTTGTGTCTTTCCACTCGTCGTACTTTTCTAAGTTGACCGAACTAAGACAACATACAGCAGTTCTTTCGGTGTTCGTAGGTAAATGGATTTCATTACATAAGTTACTACCGTGAATAGTTAATCCCAAATCCTTTTGCGTTTGAGGCAATGCTCTATTCGCAGTGTCAATAAAGTTTAGATATGGTTCTCCAGTTCTATATCTAGTTTCAAGAATGGTTTCCCACAACTTACGTGCTGAAACAATCTCCCTAATCTCATCTTCGTTAGGATCTTTAAGTTCCCAATCCAAATCAACTTCAACTGCTTCCATAAAATCGTCAGATAGATTAACTGCGTGATGTAAGTTTAAGTTCTTACGATTAACATCACCAGTAGGAATTCTCATATTGACAAACTCTAAGATGTCTGGATGACTGATATCCATATATGCAGCATACGAACCTTTACGAGTTCTACCTTGACGATATGCAGTCATATCAGAATCAACTGTGTGCATAAAAGGAATTGGACCTGGAGCAATATCAGACACCGAACGGATATCTGACCAATGTCCACCGACACCACCACCCTTAACGGATAACCATCTCAGTTCTGATGAATGGTCAATCAACCCTTCAAGGGAATCTGGTACATATGTGAGGAAACAACTAATTGGTAATGACTTTACCTTATCTCCTGGCATCGGTGCATTACTGAGAATTGGACTACTGAACATAAACCAACCTTTAGATACAGCATCATAAATGCGTTGGGCAAGTTTCATATCACCATAACAGTATGCTACTGATGCACGTGCGAATGCTTGTTGTGGGGATTTCTCGTCAGGTTTACAATAATAATCTTTTAATAACTTCTTTGCTTGCTTTGATAGTTTCCTATCTTTTTTGGTATCAATTTCTATACCCAAATAACTCATACTTTTCTCCATTCACTCAGTCGGGTTTTCGCACCCAATCCATTAAACACATTATTACTTATAATACTTTGAATCTCTATACCAGCAAGAACCATATCATTTACATCTTTCTCCTCTATATAGTCAGGGAAAATAACAACCTTATATCCAGAATTAATTCGATTCTCTATCAGACTTACAATTTCTTTGTTTCTCGGTTCGTTGTCGTAGACGAATACTATGTCCTCAGTTCCAATTTTTCCGATACTTTCGTTGCTTATTCCCGATCCTGCCATCGCACATGCGTTATTTAAGAACAAACTGTCAATTGGACCTTCAACTATATAAACCGTCTTGGTTCTATCGATAGTATCTAGTCCAAATATCTTAGGTGCTTCTTCATTCACCTTTACTGTTATATATCTCAAGTCAGTCTTACCGAATGCTCTGCCTTGAAACGCAATCAATTCACCATTAGAATCTACGAATGGAATTATTAATCTTGGTTCGTCTTTCTTTATCTCACCGTATTTATGTGGTGCGAATTTCTTAGCAAACTCATAGAACTTAGGTGCGAAATATAATTTGTAATGTGATGACTTAGGAATTAAACGTTTCTCAACCCACAGTCTAGCAGGATGGTCAGGTCTTAATTGAGATATCTTCTTGAGATCTTTGAGAGCAGTCTTCTGGTATGCAGGTTTCTTCTTAAACCTTAGTGACGTGTCTGTCTTTGCTGAAACTTCTTTAGGTTTATTTTTGTTACCAAACTTCTCTAATACATACTGCTTATGTAACTGAGGATTAACGTGTTTGATTAGATTAGGAAGGGAAGCACCTTGACTACAATTGTGACACTTGAAAATGTAATTGCCCTCTACCTGAAATACATATCCACGTGCTTTGTTCTTATTAGTTTGAGAGTCGCCGCAATAGGGACATCGGAAGTTGTAAAGGGTGTCACCCTTCTTTTTGAATTGTTCTAACTGACTGGATAATAGATTGAGGAATTTAGTATCATTATAGTCAGAGTGCATTACTCTATTATACTATAAAACACCCCAAAAGTAAAGTTCTATTTGTTTTCTTTGTGTTGAGTGTTGATATCAACGTATCTGAGTTTATCTTTGACTTCTTTTAACATACCTTTCATATGACGGTTTTCAGTTTGCATCTCAGTCAATTTAATCATTATGTTTTGTTGAGTTTCTGGATACTTAGAACGGAATGCTGAATTGATAGTAATATCATCACGCATAGCATCTTGATTAGCAGTTAATTCTGATGCCCACCATACTGCTGCGATTGTTTGAGAAAAGATTAAGATTAACATCGTGATTGCTGAGTTTCTCAACCATGCTGGTAATTTAGCACTAGAGTTACGAATCAACACAAGTTCTTGCTGAACCAGTGCCATTTGAGTTTCTAGAGTTGTTACTTTATGTTCCATAATACTTAACTTATGTTAATGTTTAATATATTTATATATTACAATCCTAGTGCCTTGAAGAAGTCTTTACGTTCTTTTATCTTTTTGCGTTTTGCTTGAGCAGTAATAAACCTTTTAAGAAATGCTTTCATTTCCTTCTTACGACCATCCAGTTTCCAAGTTGCTTGATTGTCACCAGTACCTACAACAGCACCGCCAGTTGCGTTTGCTGGAGCATCTTCCATTAACTCATTAAGTTTCTTAGTTGTGCTTTCGTCTAACATTGTCATTTCCTTATACAACCCTTCTGCTAATTCAGTCTGGGTATATTCCTTTTCATTAACACCTTCTTTCATTAAGAATAATGCTGCAGCAAAAGAACCCAAACGTGTCTTACCACCTGGAAGTTTCTCTAATAAACGTTTAAGGTTGAATACTAATCTATCGTAGTATGCATATGCCTTTTGTTCTTCAGATGATACTGCTGATTTAAGTTTAACACCCTTCTCATTAATAAGTCCAAGTTTAAATGCTTCGGTCTTATTCCACGGTGTTGACAGTCTTTTCACAAACTGATACACTAAGAATAGATCTAATACCTTACCTGCCATTTAAATTGTCCTTAATATTTTAATGATTCCATCGTCTAATGGAATTTCGTTGTCTAATACACGTTTACCCTTAATCAAACCAAGTTCGACTGGGTAGTAATTTAAAAACATTAAAAAAGGTTTCAAATAATCCAAATGCTCTTCAAGTTTAAGGAATAGAATTCTCGTCATTCCTCTTGCTTCAAACATATTATAAAGGACTAACAAATGATTCAAAATCAATCTTTCTTTCAATTCGTCAGTTTCTCTATACTTTTTGAATAGTCTTTTTATATATCTTATTCTTTTCAAGTCATCGTGAAATTCAAGTAAATCCGTACAATTTGGATTCATATAACATTTCATAGCAAACAACTGAAAATTCTCATCGGTCAAATCTTCAAACATAATTTAATTTATAATATAGTTAGAATGTACTTAGGGCAACCCTCTTAATAGTATTTGCACCAGTAGCAATGTACAAATATGTGTTACTATAAAACATCGTCCCTGCTGTAATACTTTCTGTCGAAGCATTTGATGTTGCTGGGTTAGAAGATTTAGTAGAAACGACTAATGTAGGTGTTGTTGCAGTTCCAGTAAATGTTGGATCTGCTTTAGGTGCTGCATTAGCAACCTGCATTCTATCATTAACCAATAACGTAGTATTTGCAACCTGCATTCTATCAGCAACATCAGTTTTGATATTCGTACCACCAATAACCACATTAGAACTGAACGTTGTTGTATTGCTACTAAAAGTAGTATTCTTCTTAAACGTTGTTTCAACGACAACATTACCGAACAAGTTACCAACTGTTACTTTCTTACTTGTTGGTGTACCTGCTGGATCGTCAACTACCAATAATAAGTCGTCTTGACTCAGATTGGTAATTGCACTTAATGCACTGACTTTTTTATCAGCCATCCTAATTACTCAGGAAGTTTAGTATCGTCTACTGAATCACCAGTGATTGAAGAACCAGCAACTAATGTTTCATAAGAAACACGTCCTGCTCTACCACCTGTACCAGCAGTTCTCTTAACCCAACCAGCATGAGTAACAGCATGTGACTCACCAACACCAGAGTTAGCAGACATTTCTGAAGTAGATACACCGTAAACAGTGTTAGCAGTTCCATTAGAATCAATAACAATTGATAATGGTTTTTCAGAAACAATGTAAGCACCGTTTGATGCAGCACCAACTAAAGTACCACCGTTGTCGCCAGAACTAACTGTTGCTACTGTTGCGTTTGCAATTGAATCAATTACATAGTTGTTTAATCCAACATATAAAAAATCACCAGCACCGAAGTCTGTTGAAAATTTAGTGTTTACACCAACAACTGTTGAGTTTGCAGCAGTTACCGTCACCGTAGCAGTGGCAGTATTAGTCTGCGGTTTTAAATCGTATTTGCCAAATAGTGACATATCTTACTCCTTTATTTTATTAACTTATTTATATTACTTATCTGCCAACTTCTCAGCAACTTTTTGCATTACTGCTTCAGCACGTTTGCCGTACTTAGCATAATCTTCTTTCTTTAAACCTTTGAAGAATGTACTAACGATTTTCTTTCGTTCGTCATCATCCATTGGTTCATCATCGTCTTTAGACTCATCCAATTTAGGATCTACATCTACAGGTTCTTCGCCAGTATCTTTAGTAGTTGGAGTATCTTTTTCACCATCTTTTTTCTTTTTCTTTTTCTTAGGTGCTTCATCTTCAGTATCATCGCCAGCAGGAGTTTCGTCTTTCTTATCTACATCCTCTTTTGCTATTGATTTAGAGATTGCTTTGCGTCTTTTGTGTAAGAACTCATCAGAATCATCTACATCGCCATCGTTGTCGATGTCTTTATCTTTACGACCTTTAAACTTTTTCTTAACTGCTTTAGGTTGTACTTTATCTAAACCTTCACCGTCATCAGACTTGTCGTTAGTGTTGTCTTCTTTCATAATTTCTTTCCATTTAGATTTCACTTCCGAATCAGAACCTGTATAATGTCTCTGCTCATAACCTTTACCAGACTTATGAATCTCCAGTTTACCTTTAGAATTTTTTTCTAATTTATATGTGACATCACCCCTTTTTGTTTTATGTGTATCAATAGTTTTAATTTTTCCTTCAACAACACCTAGAATTGCTTCTGCTAGTGGGTCATTACCTAATAATTCTTTATAACTTTTCATTTCTTTTCTCCGTTTTCCTCGTATCGAGTTTTTCTGTCTAATATTTTAGCAAACTCACGAGGTTTAATACCCAACATTTCTGCTGCCTTCGCACGGGCAAGTCCTTTCGGATTTGCCACAATAATTCCATGTACCGCAGGTCTAGGATTCTTTTTTAAATCCCTTACCATATCGTGATACAAGTCTAATGCCCTTTTATATTTCTTTTCATGAACAGCACGATTAAAAATGTGCATATTCTTCTTACCAATAATCTTTTTAAAGATATCCTTTAATGTACCTTCATTAAATTCTTTAAAGGATTTCACTATCCTTCGTAACCAATTGCGTACTTACCGATTAACTCAGCACGTTCACCTTTCTCTAAATATTTCTTAGAATAGATTAATATATCTTTACCTCTAGTTGATACTCTTACGTGGCCGACTGGAGAAGTAGATGCAGATGCTTTTAAACCTGCTTTCTTTAGTAATGGAGTGAAGTCAAATAATTCTTTCTTTGCTTTAACTGCTTGGTCAATAACCGTAACAACATTTAATAGATCTGGACTTGACTTCAATGCTTTTAGTTTAGGTTTATCAGCAACTGCTTTCTTTGCAATACCTTTAATAGTATCTAATTCTTTTCTACTGATTTCATCTAATCTGATGTCTTCAGTGATTTTATGTTTTCTAGCAAATGAAATGGCTTCATAAACTGAGTCAAACCCAATATGAGTAAAGTCAGCAGTTTTGCTAACCATACCAGCAGGTTGGTAACGTGCATTATGATTAATGTCTTTATGTTTGAATCCAAACACGAATTGTTCATTCTTTTCAGAACCTGATGCAATTACTTCTTCATTGAATGTTAAGAATAACATACCACCAGAAGAATATACTTCGTAGTCACCAGACATTACCAACGATTCAGCAACACCTTTATTGTCAGCTACAAATCCTTGACCTTTAGCATATGCAATTACATCATCGGCCTTTTTAAATCCAATATGCATCCACTTGCCTTTTTTAACAATTTCAGCA
>Ga0233441_1001742_pt1 | contig 17958 bp, 18 predicted proteins | sample SI_123_September_4_FD_182781 | JGI IMG/M metagenome (GOLD analysis project Ga0233441, IMG submission 182781) | Seawater microbial communities from Saanich Inlet, British Columbia, Canada - SI_123_September2016_135_MG | ecosystem: Environmental > Aquatic > Marine > Inlet | place: Canada: British...
TTAAAGAAGTCATCACGACTCAAGTTTAACCCAACCACTCCCACCAATACAATTCTTCCTAGTTTACGACACATTTCAGCAGATTGATGCATAACTTCATCAGACTTTGTGGCTGCAGTAATCAACACACCATCTACACCACGACCTCTCGAGAAGCTCTGTGCAATAATAATAGGATCTTCACCTTTTGATAAGTCAACTGTTTCTGCACCAAATTTTTGTGCCATTTCACATTTATTGGAATCAACATCAATACCTAACACTCGACAACCATTGGCGCGAAGCATCTGCACACACAACAACCCAATCAAACCAAGACCTGTAACTACAAAACATTCACCCATAGTTGGCTGTATAAGTCGAATCCCTTGCAATCCAATGGCTCCCAATACTGTAAATGAAGCAGACTCATCATCAACATTATTTGGGATCTTTACGCATAGATTTTTCGGTACGCGAACAACCTCGGCGTGATTGCCGTTAGAGACAACCCTATCGCCAGACTCAAAACCAGCAACATCACTTTCCAAAACAACGCCAGCATTGCAATATCCAAGTGGCAAAGGCTGGTCTAATTTGGAACGTACCGCGTCAACTGTAGTCATTAGTCCATCAGTAAGAACTTTATTCAGTACCATTTTGACTTTGTCAGGCTGCTGTTTGGCTTTACTTAATAAATTAGCCTTGCCAAAGTCAATCAGCATTCGTTCTGTACCAGCAGAAACTACTGTTTTACTGGTAGCAATCAATATACTTAACTTAGTGTTTTTTGGACAAGGAACATCAACTAGTGACGTTTCTCCGTTTGAAAGATTTTGTAGTATCTGTTTCATGATTTATTTTTTTTTGCTACAATAATTAGCAATGAATATGCACCTATTATTATGAATATTTTATTTAAAATTGGGCTAAATTTTTTAACGGTCTGGACAGTATATCCAGACTCTTCAACAATACGAACAAACCCCTTATATGAGTAGCTATTTTTAGATACTGCTAAATAACTAAAATAATCTCTACCTATATTTTTAAAAAAAAATCTAAGTATATTTTGAAACACCCTAATTAAAGAAAATCTATTAGGCGCCGAAATTATCAAAATTCCATTTTTATTAGTAACCCTGAAAAACTCAGATAACATTTTACTTGGATCATCCACATATTCTATAACGCTGGAACTTAAAATCCCATCATACAAATTACTTAAACTTGACAGATTTTCCACAGTGTCGATATCATTGTACGTAATACTTTGTAAATAAGATTTTGAATTATTTATTGCATGAGTAATCATTAATTTTGCACCATCAATAGAATCAACAGTTGCCCCGTAATCAACCAACTTTCTACTAAGAACGCCAGATCCGCAACCCGCATCTAACCACTTATCATTAGGATTCACTATAGCCTTGAAAAGCTCACAAAACAAAGAAAGCCTACCATTAAAGCTTCTTTTTTTATATCCACTACTCCATGAAGACGCTAACTTATCATGGAACTCAACACCCTTGTTAGACATTTACACCTCCTTAATTAACGTGTTTAATTTACCCGTGACACCCTCTCTTTTCACTTGTATGACAGGATTAGATACATGCGGAACTGAAACTTGTTTAAAAAGTTCGTTTTTCAATAACTCTCTATGAGGGGGTGTCAGAAATATAAGACTCATCAGTAAAAAACACACCTTCAGAGGAAGCGTTAAATGAATTTTCCAGAAGAGTAGTGGAGATATAATATCTTGCCTTTTTTAAAAAATCTATTACTTCATTCTGCTGAAGAGCGCCAGTAGTTGTTACATCTTTATTAGTTATTAATTGATTGGGTATAGTATCACTGCATCCAATTATAACTAATTTTAGCAATTTATTTTGTTTTTTTAAGGATTTAAAGATGTAAAATGAATCTAATAAGTGCCTTATGCTTATCTGTTCCTACAATAACTGATATGTTATCCTTCTTCATTTTAAGTTTATTTTTTAAGTAATGGATTTCATCATCACTACCATTTCTAGATAAGAATCGTCAGAATATTTACACCTCATATCATCTTGTTTTTTCTCATCTCGACTAAAGATTCGTATCTATTTAATATCTAAACTCAGAAATCTACGTAATACAGCATTTCCAAATGAGCCTGTTCCACCAGTTATTAGTAATATTTTGTTTTTAAACACTTATTTTCCTTTATTAAAATTAAGTGTTTTTACTAAGAACAGAATGTATTTTTGTTTTAATTCATTAATATTCAATTTTTTATTAATGAATTTCATAGTGTTTTTAGATAAATTTAAATAGGTTTCACTATCCATTTTATATAAAATATTAATTACTTTTGTAAACTCATTGACATCTTTTAAGTCCAAAGACCATCCGGCTTTATATTCTGCAAGTTTTATCCATGGTGTTTGGTCACTTATTATAGGGATAACTCCAGACTGCATAGCCTCAACAATAACATGTCCAAAATTCTCTGTTTTAGTTGGCAGTAATAGTGCATGGTACTTTCGCATCACAGCAGGAACCTCTGCAGGTGAGACTATACCTTTATATTCTGTTATGATATTTTTCGGTAACTTACCCATTATTAATTGGCACTTTCTCCAATAGCTCTGATCTTCAATTGGTCCATAAATGTCAAATATCAGATTCCCTTTACATACAAATAGAGCCTGCAAAGCCAATAGTAAATTTTTATTATCTCGAATACGTGAGATGAAAATAATTTTTAATTCATTTTTTCCTTTATAAAGAGGTGTTTTATCACTTACTTTAGGTACGTTTGGAAGGGTTGATATGTCATCAACTTTGAACATATTTTTTATTCTATCATGCTCTATTTTATCTGTAGCATGGAAGGAAACTTGTTTATATACTTTCATTAGTTTATATACAGTCAGATAAACTTTTTTCTTTAATGCTTTAATAGCCAGAGCATTCTCTTGTAACTCTCCTCTTGGGGCAAGAATAATCGGCATTATTAATCTTTTACTTATATGTACAAATAAAACTAATTGTGTAAACGCAGAGAAAAAACTATTTAGATAGATTAAATCAGGAGTTTCATTTTCTATCACATTCAAAACTGTTTTTGTATTAATTATCGAAAGATAGATAATATTAAAATCTTTATATTTTACTTTTTTGTCAAATTCTATCTCTTTATAGGGTGCATCCACTCCAAAATCTTTATTACTTGTCACAATAGTTATATCAAAATCTTTATTTAATAGTGTTGATAGATTAGCTATAGAGGTTACAGGGCCTCCAGCTCGATAGCCTGGTAAAAAATGACCTATAAAAAATATAATTTTTTTCATAATCTATAAAATCCATTTCCATAAGTAAATATATTATCAATAAATATAACAGATTGGAAGAAAAAGTAGAGACCTGTGGTTATTACACCAATATTTAGCCCCTTGTTAACTTGTAATGCATAATACATAAATATAAAATATGACATCATATTAATTCGTTCTCCACCGACAAGGTAAACACTAATGAAAATTGGTATAAAAATATATAAAGTTTGTCTTTTATTTTTAGAATACCAAACTGCCATTAAGAAAAAAATAAATGTTTTTAAAAGTTCTTGAAATCCATTAACATTTGAATATCTACTAAATTTATTTTCAATCTGTTCGCCCATTATAAAAATAGGAATAATAATCAATATCATCAATATTAATAGTGATTTTGAAAATTTCATCGTGTTTAAAAATTTTATAAAACCATCTAAAAAATAATTAAATACAATAGCTCCATATATTATTATTAACTGTACATGGCTAACAATAGAAAGAAAGCCAAATAAAAACCTCTTTTTATTTATATAAAATAATGATAGAAATAAAAATAATAAGGCAAATTTTAGCCTCTCTGCTGCAAAATAAAGCATTATGATATAAAAATTTGTTAGAATTATCATCGAAATAATAAATATTGATACCCTCCATTTTTGCAATAAAGAGATTAATACATATGCAAAAATAGAATTGATCAAAGATACAAAATAGAATTTATCAACTTGTAAATTACTAAATGCCCATGATGAAATAAAATGCATAAATTCTAATGAGCTTAGTGTACGGCCATAGAAGATATACCCTTCTTTTATATCTAGTCCATATAGGCCTTCGTAAGCTTTCGTGTAATAAATTTGATCCGCCCCTGTATAATAAGGGGCGATATATAGGGTTGCCATAAAAACAATAAACACTAGTAATATTTTCACAATACTGTAGATGCTAAAATTAAACATTAGGCTTTTGGTTCATATATTTTTCCACCTTTCGCTACAATCGCCAAGTGGGGTGATCAACAACACCCTTAATATCAATAACAACCCTTTCTCCAAAAGACAACTTCTTATAATCATCTGTAGTATATTTTTTAAATTGCTTATGCCCTACGGCAACCACAATAGCATCATATTTTTTGTTATCCTCTAATGGGTTAGAGATAATTCCATGCGTGTACCATTTTTTCTCTTCATCTGGATCAACCCATGGATCATAAACATCTACATTAGCACCAAAGTCTTTTAACTCTTCAATAATATCAACTACCTTAGTATTACGCATATCAGGACAGTCTTCTTTGAAAGTAACGCCAAGCATTAAAATATTTGAATCTTTAATTAATTTTCCTGCCTTAATCATCTCCTTAATGGTTTTATTAGCAATATACCTACTCATGCTATTGTTAATTTGACGAGAGGCTAAAATTAAATCTGGCTGATAACCAAGCTCTTCTGCTTTAGATATCAAATAATATGGATCTACTCCAATACAATGCCCACCCACCAAGCCTGGTGTTAATTTAATAAAATTCCATTTGGTGGAGGCGGCTTCAAGAACCTCATTAGTATCGATACCCATCTGATCAAAAATAAGCGCTAACTCATTAATAAGAGCAATATTAACATCACGCTGGGTATTTTCAATTACCTTGGATGCTTCAGCTACCTTAATGCTTGATGCCATATACGTTCCTGCAGTAATCACTTGCTTGTACAAATCATCAACTTCTTTGGCAATTTCAGGAGTTGACCCTGCTGTCACTTTTAAAATTTTTGTAACGGTATGCTCTTTATCTCCTGGATTAATACGCTCTGGTGAGTAGCCACAATAGAAATCTTGATTAAACCTCATTCCTGAAGATTTTTCTAACTCTGGCACGCAAATATCTTCAGTGACGCCCGGATAGACTGTTGATTCATAAATAACAATATTATTTTTACTTAATACAGATCCAATAGCTTTTGATGACTCAATCAATGGTGTTAAATCTGGTCGATTAGCTTTATCAATAGGAGTGGGGACAGTAACAATATATATATTACAATCTTTTGCATCTTTAATATCAGATGTGTATTGAATATTATCTTTAACTGAAGCTAGTAAATTGTCGTCAATTTCAAGCGTCATGTCATGCCCATCTTTTAACTCTTGTATACGAGTAGAGCTTATATCAAAACCAACTACGTGAAATTTTTCTGCAAAAGCTACAGCTAACGGAAGACCAACATAGCCTAGCCCTATTAAACATATTTTATCTTTCATAAAAAATCCTTGTTTTTTAAATTTTTAATAACTTGCCAATAGAAAACTGCCTACGAGGGTGTATGTAATGACTATTAGGGTTGTAGCTATTCATGTCATTATTCCCAGACTACATCGTATAGCGTGAGTGGCCGAGCGGGTAAATTAGGGGCAAAGTCATGCGGCACCTTTTCTGGCAAACCGATTTCCAATCATACGCACTAGCCTAGTCCGGGCCCCATGCTCCAGCCCTATCCATCCCCACAGCGCAGCGGCTACTACGCCCATCAAGGCAACAGAATAGAGGTAGTGCGCAATCGAAAAACCAAATCCTTCACCTATAAGAAATAGGAGTACCGAGGCCGTGCTCATGGTGATCGGCACTAGGGAGTGAAACGACAGACTAACACCCTGCCTAGACAACTCGCGCTTCACAAAGTGAGGCACCCCGCTGCTTCTGATACAAAGCATATCACTCTGATTGAAAGCCATCTTCATTTCGGCAGGTCTAGTCTGGGTGAAAAGTCCGTTGAAGCATGCGTCGAAACACACGTAACGGCCACAAGTCATATCGGGTCACCGATTCATGACTGGATGTGATTATTTCAGGTTTTTTCCTAACGACTGCGTAAACCAGCCACTTGGTAGTTTCTAAGCTCAATTTCAACCTGAACCCCCACCATTGCAGTCGTCCAGCAAGCGTATTCATATTTAAGTAATCCAGCCTGTTCGAGGCGTGGATCTCGTATAGGAAAACACGTCGACTCCAATGCCAATCCTTCCCTGTGTAGATGTCAGGATAATAATCCGGCCGACAATGCCTTGGCTTAATTACAGGCTCATTTACATAGCCAACTGCCGATATGCTAGAGAGTCTCATCCACATATCCACGTCTGCAAGCAGGTTGAACTGCTCGCGCATTCCACCCACTTTTACCCATGAACTGCGCCGAATCATGGCGGTACCACGAACTGGACAACCCCAGCGCGCAAAAAGAAACTTCTCTAAAAACCAACTTCCATCGAGGCGTTCGTCACTAAAACGAGGGGCATAGTGATGCTCAGAGTTCGGAACATCGTAAGGATTGAAAACGAAACTCACATCACCATATCGCTCCAATACCCCCGCCCACTTTTCCAGCAAGTCCTTACGGTAAAGATCATCGTGGTGCAACAAGGCAATGTAGGGCAGGTCAGATTGCGCCACGGCAAAGTTGGCGTTGCCGGCCATGCCCATGTTGTGAGGGGTGCGAACGGGTTTGATCCTCACATCCGCTGCTGCAAGTTCAAGTATCCGCTCCCAAGTTCCGTCTGTCGAGCAATCATCGCTGACGATGACTTCGTAGCCAGTAATAGTTTGATCGAGTATGGTCCTTAAGGTAGATTCAATGACATCAACATGATTGTATGTGAGCAGACAAACAGATATTTTTTCGCCGGTAGTATTACTCATCGCTTCATGGTCTTAATTAACACTTGACTACCGAAAAGGTTAGGCCAGTGACGGCAACCCCATTGGTCAATGCGCGGTAAGTATCTCGTTTGATTTTCATAAGCCCCTTCGTAGAAGGCATCGGGGTGGTCGAGTGTACAGAGCACACCGTCCTGAATGAGATAATGCCGCCCACAGGCTGTACAAGAAAGTCCAGATGACGTTTCTTTAAGAGACTCATGGTCGTATGGACAAATAATGGGTAAGCTTATAATTTTCATAATTATTTTTGATGATTTCAGTGTATATTAACTACAATTACTTGTTCTATTTTACTGAGAAAAAATTTCAGCTAGTTTCCCAGTATCCCGTAAGTGCGAGACAAGTTCATGACCACCCTTCTCATATACGTGCACTTTGACATAAGGGTAATTGGATATATGGTTTGCATGCTTACAGTCGAGTTTATCCGCATTTGAGACATAGATATTGATTAGACGGTTACGTTTGAGTGGCATGCACTTCCTGAGATCATAGATATGAGGGCGAAATAATGACTTGTAATAAGTACTAAGAACCTGCCTGGACCACCTAAAATCTTTTGCATAAAATCGATTATACGGTGATATAAATGTTTGAGGTGAGAAAGCATGTATTTCGCCAACATCCAACATGCAGCCAAATAATATAGCGGCATACCCCCCCATAGAATTACCAATAAAATATACATCTTGCGGATTGATTTCGTCTATTTGTTTACGTAGATAATCACGGAGTTCGTATATATTTTTTCTATTGCCCGATGCGCCAGTCTGATACCAATATTGAGACATATCGCGTACAAATATCTTATTTTCCTCAATAGAACGCGAAAAGCGCATAAACTCAAATTGGGGAATACCGAGACCGCCTGCCATTCCACCAAAAAACAAGTAGAGCTTATGTGATCCAGAGACCAACTCTTTCACGATCGCATCTGATTCATCAGTACGCATACAAAGATTTCGCATATTCGCAAATTGACATATCCATATAATTTAAACTACGTAACTGTTTAATTTGACTTGATGTTAAATCATCGACCGATATGCGGTTCCTTGTACGCGTTTCCTCTGCATGGGTCGGTACGCATTTAAAGGAAATTAGACGACAAATATTTTTCAAATCGACATCAATATGTTCAAGCCAGCCAATATAATCATAATAGTGAGTAAGATTATATTTAGCACGATATAAAATAATAGGTTCGAACAGTGCAAGATGTGAGTGTGTATATAAACGATTAAGGAAAAATCCAGATAGCATTCTAGACTGCATATTCCTGGCCTGCCAATTATTGGTAAAGAACCGCACAACGTCATCACCAGTTATAAATTCACTTGAAGAAGGATGAGATAATTTTGTATGATAAGCCACATAACTTATCATTTGATCTAAAGGTTCTCTAAGTATTACAACTCTAAATTTTATTCGATTTCGAGCAGGTGAAAACGGATTAATTAGCTTTTCAATGCCTGCATCAAAATGGCCCGTTATAAATTGATAATCTTTATGTTCCTTCAGTATGCTACGCCACCCATTCATCGGCACATATACCAATGACCCAGGAATGTTCGGCTTTACTACTGAATATCTGAAGCTAGTCCCACAACACTTTGGGATATGTGTTAACAAAATCAAACTATTTGTACAGGTCATTTTTGATTGAGACAGTTTATTATATACACTCATTTCAGTCATGACCTTGAGTGCAACGGTTTTTTATAAAAACCCGCAAAAAATAATTTGGTATTAATGAGCTATTAATAGACATTATTCTAATAGATAGAACCCAAGTTGAAATAGTAAGCACTAAATATGATGTGGCAGTGGCTACTGAAGCGCCAAATGAACCATATTGAGGTATTAACAGTATGTTCATTATTATATTTATTGCTGCTGCCACTACGTAACAAATTGTCGTGTATTTCTGATTGTCACTCATATTCAATATGATCTGAGAAAAACCAAATACAAGCATTATAGAGTATGCAAATATCAATGGTTGCATCACATTGTTGGCACTAACGAACTGAGCCCCATATAGTGTATTTATAATATTAGCACCAAAAATATAAAGTAACGCAAAAACAGGGATAGTTAATAATACAACTAGTTTAGTAAAGGTTTTATTATAAGAACTAATAAGTTTTATGTTCTTCTGCTCAGCAAAAACTGAAAAACGTGGAGACAAAATACCACCGACTAATCCATAAAATATCAGCATCAGTGCTGAAAGTCCGTATCCCACTTTATAAAAACCAACCTCATTAGCGGTAGACAGATACCCAAGTAAAATAACATCTGCACTTTGATTAAATATCATTATCCCTCCCATAAACATGAACGGCACAACTGACTTAAGCCATTTTCGAATTTCATAAGAGGGATGAACCTTATCCAGCTCACTCGGTTTGTAGTAACGATACATATAGTAACCGACCACGAGTGAGAATAACGATGCACCGACTTCTACTCTCATCATCATTACCGGGGTAGCACTTGTGTATCCAAACATATAAAAATAAACAGTCACAATTAGGATAAAAAACATAGGTTTTATCAGGCTTTCAGGAATAGTCGAAATCACGACCTTGTTCAGCCCTTGTAGCATTCCTGTTCTAAGTGCAATGAGTGGTAATATAATCACGAGTAATGCTGCAGTTTCAAGCGTATCTTCATACATAGAGTCTAGGATCGTGTTTTGGAAGTTTTCCAAAACAAGGAGGACCGATAGTACGATTATCGTAAATCCAATTACTGTCATATGCGAAAATCTAATAATACCCCTCATAAGCGAAAAATTTTGCGTCACACGATATCTGGAGATTTCGCGCATCACAACGGTGGGGATTCCAAGTCTTGCTGGAATTGAAGCAATACCAACAAAGGCAAGACAAAAAGAATATACCCCCAACCCATCGGGGCCTATAGTTCTCCCTAAGACAATCGTAACAACAAAAGAAAGCACTAAAGAAAATAGTTTAAAAACGACTGATCCAGTAAGGACTGCGCCTAAATTTTTTTCTAAAAGATTAAGCTTGTTAGTTAAAAACCCAAGAGTAAAAAAAAATTTCATTTATGATTCCGTAAGCGCATCCACAATTGAACACCCTTAATCAAAATAAAACGATACGATCTTAGAAACGCCATATCATATGGTGTAATGCTATCTCGACTAAGTAAAACCATTTCCAGTTTATTCCTAACCACCCCGTAACTAAGAAATTTTGAGGTTTCAAGACTTAATCGAAAACGGAACAACCACCAATACAATTTATCAGTGAGTGAATTGGGATCGAAAAATCCCAATCGATTATTTGATCTGACCAATGCTGCGTTATCACCTGCACCACAACCGATGTCGAGCATGCGCTTGCAGTCCTTATCAAGTAGATCAATCAGTGGAGAATTCCCCTGATTGGAATAAATCTGGTCAGACACCAGCGGCATTATCCCATCTTCAATAATTTTCTGTGACAACATCAAAACTCCAGCCTATCGTGTAATATCTTTGTAAAAAACTTCGCTGTTCCCTGCACAGAAAGTGGCTCAACCATTGGCCTGTTAATTTCGGCATGCACTCTGAATAGTTCGGGGTTCTGGATGTAGCGTTCAATCCGATTCAGAAATTCCTCGGTCGTGGCTTCGCAGTTGAAGCCGTTTTTTTCGTCTTCCACCATCTTGCCTATCCCAAGCACACGATCACTCACCACCACACCCATACCAGAAGCCATGGCTTCCAGGATGGTGAAGTTGCCGTTGCTGAAGTTGGCCGGCAGGATGAGGATGTCACTGCGGGCATAGGCCTTGTGCAGTTCGCTCCATGAGGTAAGATTGGTGAGGAACTCAACCGCATCGCCGATGCCGAGTTCGGCGATCCTGGCACGGCATTGTTCGCCCAGTTCGCCCGCCGCATTCATGACCAGTCTGGAGCCGGGATACTTTGACCGCACCGCCGCAAAGATTTCTATCGCGCCGATGGGGTTATAAATTTCCGTCATGCGGTTGGCAAACAAGTAGGTGTAGGCCGGCTTGGCCACGCGGAGCGGGTGCTCGAAGTAGGCATCGAGGTCCGCCGCATAGCGACCTGCCACGACCTTGTTACCAAAACCAAATTCATCCCGGAATTGCGCTACAGCATCATCTGCGCTAACCATCACCATGTCCACATTGCGATAGAGCCAGCGCTGCAGGCGCCAGACCAAATTGCGTTTACGCAGCACGCTGCTGCCGTCACGTGAGCGCTCAGTAAATACGATAGTCTTCTTGCCTTTACGCTGCGCCCAGCGATAGGCCAGATAATTGCTTGGAATGGAAAAACCACCGAGCATAATAATATCGGGGTTGAACGCCTCCAATTCTGTAACCAAATCCGGAGCGTAGTATCTCACTTTAAGTGGCCCTGACTTGGTGTAATAAACAGGGTCAAGAATCTTGCAGTACTTACCGAGATCAACCCGCCAAAAACTTCCTCGCGTGCGATCCGGTTGTTCGTAAAAATAGAACCTCGCATCAACATAATCCTGCAGAGCGTTGCATAACCCGACTTGATGCGGAACGGCGATCGAGCTAATAAAGGCCAATTTCTTTCGACGTTTCATTGCTTATCGCCAGAACCAGGCATCGATTGCTGCCGTAGCTGCTTTTCGAGTTCAAGCAGATCACGCTTGCGTTCGCCTATGCGCCGGGCTGGCGCGCCGAAATAAATGCCAAAAGCCGCACAATTCTTAGAAACAAGACTTAGAGATCCAACTGACACTCCGTCTTCAAAGTAGACACCAGGCAACACAATGGTTCCTGCACCAATAATGACATGCTTACCGAGCAGAACATCCGCATGTGCTACACCAGTGAATTCAGCGGGGACTGTTGTGTTGGTCAAGTACTTGCCGCTGTAATCATCATTGCTCGAATAGATAGACACCCTGGATGACAGGCCACTAAAGTCACTAAACTTGATCTTGCCCGTCCCCATTAGCGAGCAATAAACCGCAATATGGACATAGTCACCGATCTCGATTCCACCTTCACCTGCGGAGAGCACACAGAAATCATCAATGCGCACATGATTACCTATTGAAATTTGGCCAGGATTGTAAATCGATGCCTTTCTGGAAATTTTGACATCCTTACCAAAGCTTGCCAAACCCAATGTTTGAAGCTCCTCCATTGAATAAAATGACATCAGATGCTTCCTCGAACAATTTGTATAACCCTTTTTTGGTCATCCTCAGCAAGATCGGGATAAATCGGCAGGCAAAGAATCTGTTCGGCGACTTCCTTCGCGTTCGGCAAGTTTTGCGGTGTCGCCGAGGGCAGCCCCCGATACATCGGCATGTCGCTGATGAGGGGATAGAAATAGCGGCGAGCATGAATTCCAGCTTCATGGAGTCGTTGATAGAGTTCGTCCCGTTTCAAGGCGTATTCCGACCCTACCAGAATGGGAAAGTAGCCGTAATTCTGTTTACTGTTTGAGAGTTCAGGCAGGACAGTAATCCCAGGCACGTCATGAAGAGATTCTCGGTAACGCCGATCTATCGCCTTGCGTTGTTCAATAGCATAGTCAATATGCTTGAGCTGTAACATGCCGAAGGCGGCTTGTACCTCGTTCATCTTGCCATTGATGCCCGGAGCAATAACGGTGACCTCATCGGCGATGCCAAAGTTTTTGAGGTGATCGATGCGCTGCTTAGTTTTGGCATCCGAGCAAATAATCGCACCACCCTCGAAGGTATTAAATACTTTAGTTGCATGGAAGCTGAGTATGGCCAAATCACCATGCTTGAGCAGGCTTTCACCCTTATATTGAACACCAAAAGCATGGGCAGCATCGTAAATGACTTTCAAGCCATAAGTATCGGCGATCTGCTTGATACGCTCAATGTTACAAGGGTTGCCGTAACAATGCACTGGCATGATGGCCGTGGTTTGAGGGGTAATGGCGGCCTCGATTTTGTCTGGATCAAGGTTCATGGTGGCTGGATCGATATCAACAAAAACAGGCTGAATATTATTCCAAAGGAGTGAATGGGAGGTAGCAACAAAGGAATACGGGGTAGTGATGACTTCACCGGTAATTTCTAGCGTTTGCAGGGCGGTAACAAGTGCAATGGTGCCATTGGTAAACAGCGATAGATGTTCAACACCAAGATACTCACAAAGTGCTTGCTCCAGCTGTTGATGAAAGGGTCCATTATTAGTCAACCATTTATTTTCCCAGATTTGTTCAAGATAAGGAACGAACTCTTCCAGTTGTGGGAGGTATGGTTGAGTTACGGTGATAATTTTATTGGTCATGAATGGGTCACACGTTTATATAAATTAAGGTATTGATCACTGATAGTGACTGGTGAGTAGCGCACGACATTGTGCAAACCTAGTTCCACAAGTTGGTCACGATAGTCAGAGTCTGCAATGATTCTACGAACGCCCTCACGGATCTGCGACACGTCCAATGGGTCAACTAAACAAGCACCCTCTCCTGCTGCTTCACGCATGGGTGAGACATCTGAAGTGATGAGAGGTCGTCCACTCGCTTGTGCTTCAATAATCGGTACACCAAACCCCTCACCAATGGAGGTGAACGAGACAATGTCGCATTCGACGTATTGCTTGTAGAGCTCCTCATGGGTGAGACCCACATAATTTTCGTAGTCGACTCCGCACTCGGCAAGTTTTTGCTTGATTTCTTCGTCAAGACTTCCGATCAACACCAACCGGCAACGCAAACCTTTCAGCGCTTCTACGAGGCGTGGTACGTTCTTGTAAGGCTTTGTGCCGACCTGAAGGATAACCGGGCAGTTCACTGCAAAAAGCTTTTCCACGGGTTTGAAGATGGCGCTATGACAGTTCTCAATCACTTTGACACGGCTACCTGTAATGCCAAGGTGCTTGACGATATTCTCGCAGGTTTCCGTTGATATAGATGTCACCGCTCCGGCCCGCCGGATTGGGAAAACCAACCAGAACCATTTGTACAGCCAGCGTTTGATTCCGCTTAGGCCAAACAGGTAGTTGCCGATGTCATGCACAGTCAGGACAGTTTTCTTTATTGGGAGCAGATGCACAAGGTAATTGATATCACCCGTCACATGGTAAATATCAGCCTTTAATTTCCGCAGTCGACAAGCGTCTCTGAGAATACTCCAGCGGGTGCCAGTTTCATATTCAATAACTTCTACCTGCTTGCCAAGTTCACCCGCAATAGTATGAAACAGTTCTTCAATACTATAAGCACCAGCACGTGATTTCCGATAGATAAGAACAACTTTCATACTATTCCGCTCTCCGTGTGTTTATGGCTGATATGAATACAGTGCTGCTTTTGTTGAGTGAATGGTGTTCGATCCGGCAATGGCACACCTAATGATTCTGTCACAATTATCTATTCACTAAAGTAGTAGTTATTAGTCGTCGAAGGTGAACGTCAGGTCTTACAACTTCCATGCTTTATTCCAATAATTTTTATGGGGATTATTGTACCTTAAAAAAGCCTGATCTTGGCACAGTCCTAGTAAAATTTACGATTCAATTATAGTAGCCTCCCCCCGGAGGAGTGCTAATAGGGTCAACTATTTTTATTGTTTAACACATGAATACAGACGCACAAACCATTGAAGTGTTTTTATCACCTTAATATTCTATATTAGGGTATGAATAATCATGGGCATCCCCATATGTACTGATGGACTGTTTCAATGATGCTAATCATTACTTTTAATAATCAAAGAGAATCCAAACCAGGATCTATTATCAATATCTTTTTGAATAATAAAATCTGGATGATTCTTAAATAGCTCAACAAACAACTTTGCATTTTCTCGTCTTTGTTTTAAAAATGATTGTCTTGAGCAAAATTAACTGCGCATCTAATTAAGACTGGTAATTGTAATTTTTTTATAACGTATTATCCATAATTACATTAATATTATTGCTCTTAAATTTTAGTAAAACAGACTTTATATAATCTAACATATTGCTGCTATATGTAGGTGAGCAGCCAATAAAGAAAACATTTTCCAAGACTGAATTTGCTATCGGATAGTTAGAGGCATTGTCTAAATTTTTGTAAGCCGGATGCAGTAAAATATTTCCAGCAAAATAACTTCTTGTTTGTATTTTATTATTTTCTAAGTGTTTAACTAGATTTTCTTTAATATTAGCTGTGTCACAGACAATTGGCACACCAAACCAACTAGTTTCCGCCTGCTTATGCTCTTCCACAACACGCACCCCTTCAATATAGGAGCTGATATAATTTGCAATTATTTTCTTATGTAATCTTCTCAGTCTATGTATTTCGTCAATTTTATTTAACTGCTCTATTCCTACTGCTCCTTGCATATCTAGAGGTTTTAAATTATAACCAATATTGGAAAATAAATATTTATGATCAATCACAGCATTCACCTCTGGCAGCCATTTATCAAATCTATTTTTACAAGTTCCTTTTGGAAGAAGGTTTGCGGGGCCAACACAATAACAATCCCTCCCCCACCAGGCAAAACTTCTGGCAATATCTACAATTTCTTCTATATTAGATGATACCATCCCCCCTTCTCCTGTAGTAATATGATGTGCAGGGTAAAAGGAACATGAGCTTGCAATTGCATATTCAGTTAAATATTGGCCATTCCACTTGCTTCCGAGGCTATCACAATTATCCAAGATAATCTCAAGTTTATGCAGTTTGGCGATAAGAGTAATTTTATCCATATCTGGGGAATTTCCAAGAACGGGAGATACAAATATTCCTTTAGTATTTTCAGTAATTTTTGACTCAATTTCATCTAAATTGAAATTTAAGTCGTTCATATCTATATCGACAAAAACAGGTTTCAGATTGTTTTGCACTAGTGGAGCTATAGTGGTTGGAAACCCAACTGGGGATACTATAACCTCATCCCCATCCTGCCAATTTAGATATTTTTTAAGAGCAGCAATCATTACAAGATTTGCAGAACTGCCAGAATTGACCATTACAGAAGATTTAAAATGAAATTTATTTGAAAAAAGCCGCTCAAATTTGTTAACCTTCTCTCCGCTTACTAGCCACTTTCCACTTAGCAAAGTCTCTATCATTGCTACAATTTCTTTATTATCCCAATATGGTCCTGAATAATATACAGTTTGATTTTTTTTATCAAATTCTTTACTATTTAGATTATACAAAAAATGCAAAATATCGTGCTCGCTTCCTATATCTTTTAAAAAATTATTTATTTTTTCATTTATTGATGGCATAGTTTTTTGATTCCTTTTTGTATGTTTATTTTTTGATAAAACCCTAGCCCTTTCAGCTTAGATGTATCCATATAAAAATCTTTTACTTGTATTATCTTATGGAACTCTGGAGGTTTTATGGAACAAATTTTACTTCTAGATTTCAACTCCACTTTTGCTATATTTATCACTTCTTTAAATTTAATTTTATTACCAGAGCCAATGTTTATAATTTCATTTAACATCCCTTCTTCTATACACAGGTCAATTGCCCTGCAAATATCGTCAACATGTAAATAATCTCTATAAAAATCCCCACCATGGTATAAGCTAATTGATTTGTTATTTCTCAATTCATTAATAAGATATTGAAGAGCATTTTTTTTCTTAGACACTCCAAAATCTCCATCTCCGTACACGTTGCTAAGTCGGAGTATTCTGTATTTGATATTATAAGTTTCGCAAAAAGAAATAAGTAGGCTTTCTGCCGTATGTTTTGTTATAGAGTAGAAGCCCTTTGGCTTACAGCACATATCTTCTCGCGCAGGAAGTGACGTCTCTCCATATACGAACCATGATGAAACAAAGTTTATAATAATATCATCTTTTTCTTTTATGGTATCCAACACCTCCATGAGTACGGTTAAATTAGTGTTTATATCGATTTTTAAATTATCAAACACATGGTAGTTGTGTGTTGTGCTAATAAAATAGAGGATTTCTTTACTTTTTGGCTTTCTCTCTTCTCTATCCATTGGAATACATTTATGATTGCTTATACTAGAAAATCTTTTACCTATAAAGCCAGACCCTCCATATACTGATAATATTGAATTACTCATAGTTATGTTTTTATTAATGTTAGTAAGTATTGTCCATACTGATTCTTAATCAAAGGTAGTGCCAACTCTATGAGTTGCTCTTTATTAATGTAGCCTCGCTCAAAGGCTATCTCCTCAATACAGGCCACTTTTAGACCTTGTCTTTTTTCAACAGTCTCTATAAATGTTGAGGCCTCTAATAGACTCTCATGGGTACCTGTATCTAACCAAGCATATCCTCTACCCATAAGTTCAACAGTTAGACGTTCTTCACTCAAATACATTTGATTAACCGTAGTAATCTCTAACTCACCTCTATCAGAGGGTACAACTTCAACAGCTTTATTAACGACATCATTAGGATAAAAATAAAGACCGGTTACTGCGTAATTACTTTTAGGAGTTTCTGGCTTTTCTTCAATACTAAGTGCTTTGCCAGTTTGATCAAAATCAACCACCCCATAGCGCTCAGGATCATTAACATGGTAGCCAAATACAGTTGCCATATTTTTATCTTTAGCATTACTAACAGCGTTAGCCAACATATTAGTCATACCATGACCATAATAAATATTGTCACCTAGAATCAAACAAACATCTTCATTACCAATAAAATCCTTACCTAAGATAAATGCTTGTGCTAGACCATCAGGAGAAGGTTGTACTATGTATTCAAACTTCATGCCAATGTCAGAGCCATCACCCAGAAGCTGTTCAAATCGAGGCAAGTCCTCAGGAGTGGAGATGATGAGCACCTCTTGAATGCCAGCGAGCATTAGAACTGACAATGGGTAATAAATCATTGGCTTGTCATAAATTGGCATTAGTTGCTTTGACATGCCTTTAGTCAAAGGATAAAGGCGTGTGCCTGAGCCGCCTGCTAGGATTATTCCTC